>VYLL01000004.1_pt1 | contig 131563 bp, 89 predicted proteins | sample 5114301 | NCBI WGS metagenome assembly VYLL01 (sample SAMN12291809, study PRJNA351875) | freshwater metagenome | isolation source: freshwater lake | place: USA: Michigan, MSU2 Lake | collected 2011-08-16 | reverse complement strand
CGCCGGTGATGAACGTGCCGCGCCGTCCGAGCGTGGTGGTTCCGGCTGGACAGAAGCTCGAGATCAAGACTGCGGTGAAGCTCGCTGGCCCGCGCGTGGTGCGTATTGAGGCGCCGGAGCCGGCGTCATCGCCGCCGCCGCGTCGGTTTGGGCCGGCGGCACCGGGTGGCGGCGCTGCTCGACCGGGCGTGAGCCGCGGCCCGGGCGGTGCTGATGATGATCGCTCGCGTCGGAACACGCGCCGGGCCACGGGGCCGGGCGCTGACAAGTCGACCACCGCGCGCCGGCGCCCGCAGTCGGGCTCGGGCGTGCCGGATGACTTGCAGCTTGGCACCGGCTTCAGCGAGCAGGACCTCGCGGAGCGCGAAGAGCGGTTGGCGCGCGCCAGCGGCCTGCTGAAGCAGCGCCGGCGCGAGGCCAAGAACCGCGCGGCCCGCGATGGCAGCGGCGGGGATGACATCCTCGAAGGCAAGGTGCAGATCCAGGCGCCGTTCACGATCAAGGACCTGTCCGCGGCGTCGGGCATCAAGGCCACCGACATCATCAAGAAGCTCTTCATGCAGGGCACGCCGGCGACGATCAACTCCGGCATCGATAGCGCCAAGGCCCAGGAGATCATGATCGACTTCGACATCGAGCTCGAAGTCATCGAGGCCACGACCGCTGAGCAGAAGGTCGAGCGTCAGTTCACCGATCGTGCGAAGATCGACGAGCGCCCGCGCTCGCCGATCGTCACGATCATGGGCCACGTCGACCACGGCAAGACCAGCCTGCTGGACGCCATCCGCAAGACCAACGTCGCCAGCGGCGAGGCCGGCGGCATCACGCAGAAGACCAGCGCGTTCAAAGTCGCGGTCACCGTCAACGACGTGACCAAGCACGTGGTGTTCATCGATACGCCGGGCCACGAGGCGTTCACCGAGATGCGTGCCCGCGGCGCGAACATCACGGACATCGTGGTGCTCGTCGTCGGCGCGCCCGAGGGCGTCATGCCGCAGACCGTCGAGTCGATCAACCACGCCCGCGCGGCCGGCGTGCAGATCGTCGTCGCCCTGAACAAGATCGACTCGCCACAGGCGACCGATGCGCAGATTCAGAAGGTCTACGGCCAGCTCGCCAGCAACAACCTCAACCCCGTTCAGTGGGGCGGCCAGACCGAAGTCATCCACACCAGCGCGCTCAAGGGCACGGGCATCAAGGAACTGCTGGAGATCCTCGAGCTTCAGGCAGACGTGTTGCAGCTCAAGGCGGACTTCAAGGGCGCGGCCCGCGGGCGCGTCATCGAGTCCACGCGAGACGAGGGCCGCGGACCCATCGCGACGGTGCTCATTCAGGACGGCGAACTGGAAGTCGGCGACTTCATCGTCATCGGTCGTGCGTTCGGTCGCATCCGCGACATGACCGACGACCTTGGCCAGCGGCTCAAGACCGCCGGGCCGGCGACGCCGATCAAGATCTCGGGCTTTGACGAGGTTCCGGACGCGGGCGACGCGTTCTTCATCTCCGAGACGCTCCGCCAGGCAGAGGAAGCGGCGCAGCAGCGTCGCGATCGCGATCGCCAGGAAGCGCTGCATCAGCCGAAGGTCACGCTTGACAGTCTCTTCAGCCAGATGAAGGACGCGAGCGTCAAGGAAATCCTGATCGTCCTGAAGGCGGACGTGCAGGGCTCGGTGGACGTCATCGCCCACCAGATCGAGAAGCTCAGCAGCGACGAGGTCAAGGTGCGCGTGCTGCACTCAGCGGTCGGCGGCATTACCGAGAGCGACATCATCCTGGCCGACGCGAGCAAGGCGGTCATCGTCGGCTTCAACGTCATCCCCACGGGCAAGGCCCGCAACCTGGGCGAACGCAAGGGCGTCGAGATCCGCACGTACCAGGTCATCTACGACATCATCGACGACGTCAAGAAGGCCGCCAGCGGCATGCTCGCGCCGGAGATCCGCCAGGAAGTCCTGGGTCACGCCGAAGTCCGCAAAGTCTTCAAGGTCACCAAGGTCGGCACCATCGCCGGCTGCTACATCACCGATGGCATGGTGCAGCGCGACGCGCTCATCCGCGTCACCCGCAACGGCATCGTCATCGAGCAGGACCGCGTGCTCGAGCAGCTCAAGCGCCTCAAGGACGACGCCAAGGACGTCAAGGCCGGCATGGAATGCGGCATGAAGATCGTCGGCTACGACGACATCAAGGAAGGCGACGTGCTGGAGTGCTACAAGAAGGTCGAGATCAAGCGGACGCTGTGATGCTCGGAGGAAGGGCCGAGGATTCGAGGGCCGAGTGGGATCAGTCGGAGCCGCGGGCGCGAGCACGCGGTTTGGCTGGATGGAATCCGACTCGGTGTGGCCCGTGACTCGGACTGAACAGCGCACGGTGATCGCGACGTAAAACGACGCATGATCCGATGGGCCGTTCATCGCGTGTTTCCTCCCGGCATGTCCACGCGGACGTCGGTTGTCGCAATCGGTTTGTCACTCGTCGTGATTATGGCGTGTGTGTTGATCCTTCGCGAGCAAGTGCACAGGCGCGACCCGTTCGCGCAGGCCGCTGAGGGAAGTTTGGTCGGCCGACGGCTTGTTGATGTTGAAAGACTTTGCGGACCGTCGTCTTCGCTCTTACTCGCGAACGGGTCTCGCGGGTGGACAAAGCACGCGGAGATGTTTGATCGCGGCCACGCCGCCGTTGTTTCCGTTGATTCCAACGGCGTGATTACGCAGTGCGCGTACCTGCTGATTGATACCGACGCACCCGCGAATCCGCGTGTGGTGAAGACGATTGCGAGCTGGCCGCGCGAGAAGGCGCCGGTTGCGCACGAGTGACGCGCCGCCGCGGGATCAAGCACCGCGCGTTTATCACGGCGTCCAGCGAATCCGCAGCGTCCAGCCCAGCGACGAGTAAAACTCGCGGAGCACCGTCTCGGCCTGTTCCTGGGCAGTGTTGAGCAGTTCTTCCTGCTCGGCCTCGCGTTTGATTTCGGGCTCGGCCTGGCGTTGGGCCTGGCGGCGCAAGGTTTGGCGAGCGGTCTCGCTGTTGAACCAGGTCTGCTCTTCGAGCAGGAAGTCCGAGCGTTCGAGGATGACGCGATGTGTGAGGACGCGCGGGCGGTCGAGCGTGATGGTGGCGATCTTGGCGTTCTCGTCGATTTCCGAGAGTTGGATGGTGCTGAGATCGACGCCCAGGGTGGCGTCGCCGCGGGCGTCGTAGAGCAGGCGGCTGCTGCCCAGTGAGTAGCCGAGATAGCCCTCTTGCTTGACCTCGACGATCGCGCGGACGGCGACGCGGAGCGTCGCCAGTTGGGCCAATCGTTTGACGGCGGTCACGCTCGGCGCGGTCCTGACCACGACCGGCGCTGGCGCGAAGACCGCCCGGGCGGTGTGGATCGAGTAGGCAATCAGCGCGCACACCGCGACGATCGCCACGCACGCGACGGTTGTCCACCTTCCGCTCATATGATCGCTCCGATGTTCGCCGGCCGGCTTCCGCATCGTTGACACGCTTTCCCGGTGACTGTATTCGCGTTCTGGTCAAGCTCGCGCGCTCGCGTCGCGATCGACCGCGTGCTCGCGCCCGCGGCTCCGACAAACACTCACTCGGCCACTTTCACCCCCTTGATCCCTTGATCCCTCCCCTTCCCCCATGCACCTTGCCCTCCTCACGTTTGAGCTGCTGATTCCCTGCCCCGAGTCGATCAAGGACAAGCGGCGAGTCGTCAAGTCGGTCAAGGACCGCCTGCATCGCGAGCACCAGGTCAGCGTCGCGGAGGTGCGTTATCTGGACAACCTGACCGTCGCGGGCATGGCGTTGTGCCTGGTCAACCGCGACGCGAAGTACGCGCGGGCGGTCGTCGATTCGATCATCGACAAGCTGCGGGCGCTGCCCGACGCGCAGCTCGGCGATCACTTCGTCGAGATCATCAGCGGCGACCAACTGCCCACCGCGTTCACCGCCGACGACGGCACGCCGCTGTGGACGGATGAGGAACGCCGGGAGGGATAGAGAAGTCGCGAGTTCAGAGTCGCGAGTCGCGAGTCGCGAGTGGAGGCCGGGGAGGTCCGTAAAGCGGGGCGTTTCTCTACGAAGATGCACCGATCGGGCCGCGTCGGCCTTTTCAACCTAAGAGCCGACGCATAGGCTTCCCCCCGCCTGCGATCTGGCCCGGCCAAGGTTCGCGCTTTGGATGGGTGATCGAGCGGGTTCGGAACGTGGGCCATCGGCGGGTTGGTGGATCGGGTGACGCGGGGTGCGAGAAGAGTGGGCGTGCGGCGCGGCCGCGGAGCGATTATGAATACCAGCCATCGACGAGATCAGCTTGCTCAGATGCTGCGCGAGAGCATCCAAAGCGTGCTGTCACGCGGGCTGAGCGATCCGCGACTGGACGGTGCGATGCTGACCATCACCGAGGTCGATCTCTCGCCGGACTTCGCCAACGCGAGCGTGAAGGTCTCTGTTCTGCCGGCAAAGGCCCAGAAGCGGGCTGTCGCGGCCCTTGTCCACGCGGCCCGACACATCCGGCACGAGGTTTCGGACCGGCTGGACCTGCGCGCGACGCCAAACTTCAACTTCCAACTTGACGTCAGCACCAAGCGGCAGGTTGGCGTGTTTGAGGCGCTGGCCAAGGTGCGCGAGGAGCGGGAAGCGGCAGGAATTCCGGCGCCGGAGGCGGCGCCAGATCCGGGCGCGAAGCCGCGGAAGGAATCGACTGACGACGAGCCGGACGCGGATGGGGCGGACGCGAGCGACGGCGGCGTGGGGAGGGCATCATGACGCTTTCGAGCGATCGCGTCAAGGCCACCGGCGCGCTGATTGAGAAACTGCGGACGAAGTACGCGAAAGAGATCGCGCGGGCGTCAACTGCGCGGGACGCGGACGACGCCGCGAGCGAGGCGCCGGCGGAGGGCAGCGACGCGGGCGTGCCGACCAACTGCTTCTGTCATCACGACGCGGTACTTCGCGAGCTGGTGCGTTCGTTCTTGCTGTGGGAATCAACGACCACGAAGGCCGAGAGCGCGATGCGCCGGATTGACGAGTCGGTGGTGGACATCAACGAGCTGCGCGTGTGCCTGACCGAAGAGGTCGTGAGCATTCTGGGCTCGGGGCTGTCGCGGGTTGAGGAGCGTGCGTCGCGTTTGCGCGCGACGCTGAACGACATTTTCCAGCGCGAGCACTCGCTGCGGCTGAGCCACCTTGCGGACCGCTCGCGGAAAGATGCGCGTCAGTATCTCGCGTCGCTTGCGGGCGTGCCGGAGTTCGTCGCGGCGCGCGTCGCGTTGCTTCGCCTGGGGATTCACGCGATGCCGGTGGACGAGCGGACGCTGGCGTGTCTGCGCCATGCGAAAGCAATCGATGCGGACGCGGATATCGCGACCGCCGCGGCGTTGCTCGAGCGCGCGGTGAAGTCCGGTGAGGGTCCCGGCGCGCATCGCGCGATCCAGGCTTGGGTCGATGACGCTAGCGCGGTCGTCGTTCGTTCCGCACGTCCAACGCCGGGTCGAAAAATACCCGCGGCGCCGCGTGCCGAGACAAAGACGTCCGCCGCGGCGCGGCCCGCGCGAGCGGCAACGCCCGCGACGAAGGCGGCTCGCGCCGAGAAGCCCGCGTCACGTTCCAAGAGCGCCAAGAAGGTCACGCGTCGGCGCAGCGACAACGCCTGAGCGTGGCAGGAGTCCGTCGATGGCCGGGCACAATAAGTGGAGCAAGGTCAAGCACCGCAAGGCGGTGGTGGACAAGCGCAAGGGCAAGGCGCTAAGCATGTGCTCGCGCGCGATCATCTCCGCAGTGCGGCAGCACGGAAGCGACCCGAACTTCAACCACGCGCTGCGGGCCGCGCTGGATGAGGCGCGCTATCACAACGTCCCCAACGAGAACATCGATCGCGCGATCAAGAAGGGCGCGGGCATGGGGCTGGGCGATGACTACGAGCATGTGCGCTACGAGGGCTACGGGCCTGCGGGCGTCGCGGTCGTGGTGGACGCGCTGACAGATAATCGCACGCGCACGGCCGCGAACATCCGGCTGATCTTTGACACGCACTCGGGAAAGATGGGCACCAGCGGCTGCGTCGCGCACCAGTTCGAGCACAAGGGCCGGATCGAGGTCAAGGGCATCGCGAGCGATGAGGACCGGATCCTCGAAGCCGCGATGAACGCCGGCGCCGACGACGCGAAGTTCAACGACGAGACCGGCGAAGACACGGCGTGGGACGTCTACTGCTCCCCCACCGAGCTGCACAGCGTGAAGGCGGCGCTCGAAGCATCAAAGCTCGTGGTGCGTCAGACCACCACGGAGATGCTGCCCTTGCAGATGGTGACGGTGCATGCGGAGGTCGCTGGCGAAGTCATCGAGCTCATCGATGAACTCGAAGATGATGAGGACGTCAAGCGCGTGTACAGCAACGCGGATATTCCGGAGAGTGAGCTGGCGAAGCTGGGGTGAGGGGGAAAGGGCCGAGGTTTGAGGGCCGAAGGCCGAGTGGATCGCTTGCAGGCGGCGTGAGCGTTAGCTTCCGCGATTCCACGAAGTCAGCGTTTGCGGCGCAGTGCGTTCCTGATCCGCGACGCCGCGAAGGTCGAGGGTTGCGAAGCCGCGATAGCGCCAGGCGCTCAGCGCGATCTGGAGTTCGGTGATGTTGAGGCGGCCGCGCCCCAGTGGGCAGCGGCCGTCCGAGGACACGTCGGTCAGGCGTGTGTTGAAAAGCGTTGTTGCGTGGCGTGCCACCATCGCGGCCGGGTCGTCGCCGGCCAGGAGGATCGCCGCCGGGTCCAGCGCTTGACCGAGCGGCTCGCCGTCGGTGCGCGCGGGAGCTGCGGACGCCGCCGCGGGCTGCGTCGCCGAATCGCGGTGATGCGACAGATCCGCCAACCGCACGCCCGCCTTGCTCGCGTGCGCGACGAGCTCGCCGCGAACACTCGGGCTCAACTCACGCGGCAGCGTCAGGCACACCACCGGCTGGTGCTCGCGCGTCGCCTGCGCTCCGGGTGTTTCCTTCAGCAGCGTGCGCAAATCCGCGACCAGGCCGATGCTCTCACCCACCGCGTTCACGGCTCGATCCAAGTGCGTGCTGTCCACGAAATGCGCCGGCGGGATGAGCAGATCAAGCCCGGCGAGCGCCAGATCATGTCGACGCAGAAGAGCTGCGAGCTCGCGCCGGGCGGAGCGGTCCAGCTCGCGGGCGCGGAGCTCGGGCGTCGCGCCGTTGAGGTGGATCGCCGAGACACCAAGCGTGCGCGCGAAGAGCAGCCAGCCGCGGAGCTTGTCGGGCGTGGAGCGGTCGTCATCGCCCGGCAGTTGCAGGCCGCAGAGCGCCAGGGCGAGCGGGATGTCGGTGGGCAGCGGGCGCATCGGGCGATCATTGGCGTGCGCCGGGCGGGCCCGGCGAAAATCACTCGGCGGAACGAGATCGCAGGGCGGCGATACCATCGCGCATGACTACTGCGCGAACCGCGTTGAACGTCGTCAACATCGCGGCGCTGGGAATCTGGCTGGGCGCGATCGTGATGACCGGCGCGACGGCGATGATCGTCTTCCCGACCGTTCGCGATCTTGCGCCGACGCTTTCCTCGCACGCGACGTACACCGGCGATCACTGGCTAATCGTCGCTGGGCACGTCGCGGCTCGCGTGTTCTGGGTGAGCGACATCGTCCAGTTCGCCTGCGCGTGTATTGCGATTCTTACGCTCAGCGTGCTGCTGGTGCCGACGGTCCTGCGCACGCGGCTGTCGCTGGTGGCCTGGGCGCGGGTGCTCACGCTGGCGCTGGCGTGCGGGCTGCTCGGATATCAACTGTTGATCCTCGCGCCTTCGATGGCGTTTGAGCTCAAGGCGTACTGGACCGCGGCTTTGGCGGGGAAGAACGACATCGCGGCGACGCATCAGGCGTCCTTCAGCAGCTTGCACCCCACCGCCTCAAAGCTTATGGGCACGCTCGCGCTCAGCGTGCTCGCGGCGTTGATGATGAGCGCCAGCCCGGGCAGCACGGGGCGCGCGAACGCTGCGCCGGCAGGGGAGCGTGCGTGACGCCGGGTGACGAAGCAATCCCGTTCGAGCTGCCGCGCGTGAGCCCGGCGAAGCGTGCGCGGGCCATGGCGCTGTACGCGCAGCTCGCGTCGGCGTATCCCGATGCGCATTGCGAGCTGAACTATCGCTCGCCGCACGAGCTGCTGGTGGCGACGATCCTTTCGGCGCAGGCGACGGATGTCGGCGTGAACAAGGCGACGCCGGGGTTATTCGGGGCCTTCCCGACGCCGGCGGACTATGCGCGGGCGACGCCAGACGAGATCGAGCCGTACATCCGCACGATCGGGCTGTTTCGCAACAAGGCCAAGAGCGTGCAGAGCGCGATGAAGGACGTGGCTGAGCGATTCGGCGGAGAGGTGCCGCGGACGATGGCGGAGCTCTTGACGCTGCGCGGCGTGGCCCGCAAGACCGCGGGCGTGGTGCTGGGCAACTGCTTCAGCATCAATGTCGGCGTGGTGGTGGACACGCACGTGCATCGGCTTTCGCAGCGATTCTCGCTCGCGCCGCAGGGCTGCAACGTTGCTCAGTGTGAGCGTCATCTGATGGCGACGTTCCCGCGAGAGAGTTGGTGCCAGCTCAGCCACCTGCTGATTTTTCATGGGCGGCGCTGCTGCAAGGCGCGGAACGTCATGTGCCCGCCGGGGGAGATTTGCGCCGAGTTTGGCGGCGCGTGCGAGCTGCGCGTGAGCGCGAAGCCGGCGAAGAAAGCCGGGACGCCGACGGCAGAGAATAAGCCGCGCCGAGCCCCATCAGCCGGCCGCAAGAAGTGACGGCAGTGTCGGCGTGTCCACCAAGCGTGACTCGTGATCCAGGAGCCACTGCTTGCGCATAAGGCCCGCGCTGTAACCGCCGAGATGGCCGCCGGCGCGGATGACGCGATGGCAGGGGATGATGATGCAAAGGCGGTTGCGGCCGTTGGCTTGGCCGATGGCGCGCGAGCCACCGGGGCTTCCCAGCGCGCGAGCGAGGTCGACGTAGCTGCGGGTCTGGCCGCAGGGAATGCGTTGAAGCTGGTCCCACACTGAGCGTTGAAACGGCGTGCCCTCGAAGTGCAGCGGGAGGGTGAACGCGCTGCGGGAACCCGAGAAATACTCGTTCAGTTGACGCTCGGTCTCGGCGAGCACGGGGTTCAACGCCGCGACTGTCGGGGTCAACTGGCCGCGAAGCTCGCCGAAGTCTTCAGCGCCGGCGCTCGGCTGATTGCGGAACTCCACGCTGCGTAAGCGCCCGCTCCACGCGGTCGCGATCATCGCGCCCAGCGGCGTCTCAAAGGTGTGCGACTGAACGCATGTGGAATCCTGCTGCGTTACTCCCCCCATGCGACTGCCCCCTGCTTTTTGACTCGCGACTCGCGACTCAAAAATCGCGACTTCAAATATGCCCGGCAAGAGTCGAACCTGCAACCTTCGCCTTCGGAGGGCGACGCTCTATCCAATTGAGCTACGGGCACGCATATCTCAGACGGTCCATGCTAAGGGCGTTCCGGGCCGTTGGCAAACTTCGCAGACCGCATCACGTTTGATCCCGCATCGCACCGGCCCGCTTCATACGCTCTGGCCCCATGTCAGGTACAGCGCACACCGCCGCCACACAGCACAGCACCGTCGCCCCGCTCTGGGCGGTGCTTGCCTTCACATGGGTGAACTCGCTGGCCACCGGAATCCCGTACAACGGCATCTTCTTCATCACGAAGAACGTCTACGGCTTCACGCCCCTGTTCAACTGCCTCATGGGCGTGCTGCTAGGCGTCACGTACATCATCGGGGCGTTGGCCACCGGCCCGCTGCTGCGTGTGCTGATCGCACGCGGCGTGTTCCGTGGGGCGCGTGATGCGCTAGTGGCCATGTCGCTGGTCATCGGCGCGCTGTGCCTGCTGCCGCTGGGCGCATTTTTTATGAGCCCGCCCGAAGAACGCGCCGGCACCGCGTGGTCGGTGTGGGTGTTCATGGCACTCTACTCCGCACTCTGCGGCGGGTTCTGGCCCGTAGTCGAGTCCTTCCTCTCCGGCGGCCGCGAGAGCGCCGAGCTCCGTCGCGCCACTGGCGCGTTCAACGTCACATGGTCTAGCGCTCTAGTCGTCAGCCTCTGGGCACTGGTGCCGTTCAAGGTTGAAGGGCAAGCGATGGCGCTGGGCGTGTCCGCAGCGATGCACATGGGCTCGATCGCGCTGCTGCTGTGGATGCCGCTGAACCCCGGCGCCCACGCGCACGATCAGGGCGACGTGCCGCCGATCTATCGGCGCCTGCTGCGCGTGCATCGAATCCTGCTGCCCACGGCCTACATGGTCATGTACGCGTTGTCGCCGGTGTTGCCCGACCTGATGGCACGCCTTGCGGTTGATGGTCGTTGGGCCCCTGCGCTCGGTTCGGTGTGGATCGCGGCGCGCGTCGGAACGTTTGCGGTTCTTGAGCGCTGGCACGGCTGGCACGGGCGCTGGGGCACTGCGACCGTCGGCACGGCGCTCCTGCTGGCGGGGTTTGGCGTTGCGATCATTTCGCCATCGCTCGGCCAGGGTTCGCTGGGCGTCGCGGCGCTGGTGATCGGCTTGATCGGGTTCGGCTGCGGAGCCGCGACGATTTATTGTGGCGCGCTGTATTACGCGATGGAGGTCGGCTCGGCGGAGGTCGAGGCCGGCGGGATGCACGAGGCGATGATCGGTGTGGGGTACACGTTGGGGCCGGTGTGCGGACTTGTGCCCGCGGCCTTGGCCACGCCGCAGCTTTTGAGCGCGAATCCGACTTTGACGGCTGGGCAAGCAGGGGTGGCGACGGCGACGACGGTCGGGGCGTTTGCCGCGCTGGCGATCGGTGCCGCGTTTCGAGCGGCAAAACCTCGCACAATTCCGCCCGATATCCGCCGGCCGGACATCCAGACAGAGAGCCCGTGATTTTCCATGCCGGCACGGGCGATCGGTCGGTCAAGAATGATGGCCGATCCATCCGAGCTTCAGAAACGAGACGCCCGTTCGCGGCGTATACATCGTGAAAGAGTTGAGAATTTCGCCGCGGATACAACCCGAACGCTCCGTCGCCATAGGACTTTCCATGAAGCACAGCCTGTTTGGCCGCCTCGCGTCCCTCACCCTTGTTGCCGGATTGCTGATTTCCACATCGGGATTGCTGGCGCAGCAGCCCGCGACCCCTGCCGAGCAGAAGACCAAAGCCGTGACGGGGCCGATGACGCCTCTGCGTGAGCTCTCGGAAAAAGCGTGGGCCGGCGCGAAAGACGGCGATCTGGAGCGTCTGCTCAATAGTTTCGCTGGCGCCGCCAACGACGACCCGACGCTCGCGGTCCTGCGGGCCGACATCGAGTCACTGCGGTCCAGCATCCAACGTCGCGAGTCGATGCGCGCGGCCCGCGTCGCAAAGGCCGGGGCGGAGCTTGACGAGCAACTCAAGGGCGATGGCAAGCCCGCGAGCATTTCTGATGCGTTGAAGCACGCGATCGAGTTGCACGAGCTGGCGCCGGACGCCGCGGCGAAGGCGGCGGTGCTGTCGTCAGCGCGTGTGCAGAGCGCGATCACCAAGGGCGAGGCGCTGGCCCGCCGCATGGAGAGCGAAGGTCAGTGGCTCATGGCCGGCGAATTGTTCAGCCGCCTGAACGTGCTGCTGGACGTTGACGGACGGTTCAAGGCGGACACACGCCGCATTGGCGACCGTCTGGCGATGCTGCGGCTCTATGCTCCCAAGCGGCTATGGGAGCTGCGCAACGAACGGCGCGAGATCGAGCGAGCACGCGATCCGAAGCTCTCGGCGCTCCCGGCGTTCAACAGCGTCGGCGAGGCATATCAGAACAAGCTCCGCGACCTCAAGGAGAATTTGCTGATCAATGCGATGGCGTTCGCCGCTGATCGGCACGTCGAACGCGTCGGGATGCGCAAGATGATCCTCGGCGGCTTGGAAGCCATCAAGACGATGGTCACGACGCCTGACCTTCGCGTCGCGTTCCCCGGCCTGGACAACCCCCGCGAGCGTGAGATGATGCTCTCGTGGGTCAACGCCAAGATCAAAGAGATCGGCGAGAGCCAGGCGGCGCCGGATCGCTTCGCGCTGCAGGACCTGGTTAACGACATGTTCTCGGCGAATCGCGCGAGCACGAAGATCCTGGAAGCCGCGCTGGTACACGAGTTTGGCATCGGGGCGTTTGACACGCTCGACGAGTTCTCCGCGATCATCTGGCCTGATGAACTGGCCCGCTTCAAGCGCATGACCGAGGCGTCATTCCCCGGCGTGGGCATCCAAATCCAGCTTGACGAAGAGACGCAGATGATCAAGGTCGTGACGCCGATCCCCGGCTCACCGGCCCAGAACGCCGGCGTGATGCCGGGCGACTACATCAAGAAGATCAACGAGGACTCGGCGCTCGGGATGAGCCTGGATCAGGCGATCGAGCTGATCACCGGCCGTCCGGGCACGAAGGTCAAGATCACCATGGAGCGCGAGGGGCAGGATGTCGCGTTCGAGCTCACCCGCGCGACGATCCCCGTGTATTCGATCAAGGGCTGGACGCGCGAAGGCAAGGGCGACAACGAGTGGAACTTCACGATCGACCAGCAGGCGGGCATCGGTTACATCCGCATGTCCGGCTTCAACGAGACGACGACGCGCGATCTGCATCGCGCGATCGCCAAGCTGCAGAAGTCCGGTGTCAACGGGCTCAACGGCCTGGTGCTTGACCTGCGCTTCAACCCCGGCGGGCTTTTGACCGAAGCGGTGAGCGTGTCCAACACGTTCGTCGATTCCGGCGAGATCGTCTACACCGAGCTGAACACCGGCGAGCGCGTTGAGACGCACGTCGCCGAGGCGGCGCGGGTGCGGCTGTCGGGCGTGCCGATCATCGTGCTGGTGAACGAGGGCTCGGCCAGCGCTTCAGAGATCGTCTCAGGCGCATTGCGTCACTACGCCGACAATGGCAAGCTCAAGCTGTTGGTGCTGGGCAACCGCAGCTTCGGCAAGGGCTCGGTACAGAATGTGGTGACGCTGGCGAACACCGCTGCGGTGAAGGTGACGACGCAGTACTACTACCTGCCCAACGGCAAGCTGATCCACCGGCGCGAGAAGGCCACGAGCTGGGGCGTTGATCCGCACCTGCGCGTGGACATGCTGCCGGGCCAGGTGTCCGACGCGTTGATCCTCCGCAACGACGCGGACCTGCCCCCCACCGCCAAGCCCGTCGCGCGCCGGATCACCCGCGACGAGGAAGACACGATGTATCAGCCGGACCCCAAGAACTTCCCGCCGAATCCGAACCAACTGCTCACCGACGGCATCGATTTGCAGCTCCAGACCGCGGTCACGCTGCTGCGGGCCCAGGTGCTCAGCAAGCAGCCGGCGCTGGCCGGTGGCGCGGGCGTGAAAGACAAGACGCCGGGGTAATGGGACGGGCCGAGGTTTGAGGGCCGAGTTCAGAGAATACGTTCCAAACATGAGCCGAGGGCGCAGCGGCTCGGTATCGCCAACGCTGATGAGCAGCATTACGACCCCGAGAAGCCCGACGAGCACCGTTGGACCCACACGCCGCGCAAGCCATCGCCACCGCGGCATCAAGGGCTGATCCGGCGATTGCAACCTGGGAGTTGTCGAAAAAACGGGCGCGAGACCGTCAGAAGTTGGCTGCGTGCTTCCGGCATCCGCGGACTTGTTGAGCACGAACATTCTCCGCATCGCGCATCGTGATCGACGCTGATTTTGCCCCCGCGTGCGCCTAAACTTTCGAAAGCTCACGCCGGCGGCAAGGTCAGTCTATCGACCCTGCTCCAGACAGCGTGCGTTTCTTCGATACTTCGATGGCGAGTGCGTTCCCGGCCCGGCCTGCTATTCCATGAGTACGACCATGAATCCCGCTGCTTCGACCTCCACCGCTTCGACCTCACCCGCCCAGAACCCGCCCGGCGCACCCGCCGTGGATATCCAGGGGCTGCAGCATCCGGAGGGTTCGATTTACCACATCACCTCGTCGCGCGTGCACATGCCCGGGACAAACGGCGCGTCAAAGGCGTCGGGCAAGCCCGGTGCCGGGGGGCCGCGGCCCAGCGACACCGTGCCGCACCCGGTCATGATCAAGTGGCTGCGCGACATGATCTTGATCCGCGAGTTTGAGAACCGCTGTGCGCAGGCGTATCAGCAGGCCAAGATCGGCGGCTTCTGTCATCTGTATCTGGGTCAGGAAGCACTCGCGGTCGGCACCATCAACTCCATCAATCACGACGACCCGATCGTCACCGCCTATCGCGACCACGGGCACGCGCTGGCACGCGGCATGAACCCTCGGGCCTGCATGGCCGAGATGTTCGGCAAGCTCAGCGGCTGCGCCAAGGGCAAGGGCGGCTCGATGCACATGTTCGACAAGCCGAACTGGAACTTCGGCGGTCACGGCATCGTCGGGGCGCAGACGCCGCTTGGCGCCGGGCTCGCGTTCGCCGCGAAGTACGAGCACGACGTGATGAAACGGAGCCTCGACGGCAGCCCCGCGAAAAAGAAAGTCTCTCTCGCGTACCTCGGCGACGGCGCACTCAATCAAGGCGCGCTGCACGAAGCCATGAACCTCGCGGGCCTCTGGGGCCTGCCGGTCATCTTCGTCGTTGAGAACAACCGCTACAGCATGGGCACCGCCATCGAACGCGGCACCACCATGGCCCACGACCTGCCCGCCAAGGGCCGCGCGTATGGGATGGAGTCGATGACGATTGACGGCCAGGACATCCGCAATCTCTATGACCAGTTCAAGCCGCTGGTGGACCGCTGCCGCGAGAATCAGCGCCCGGCGTTTGTCGACCTGCTGACCTATCGCTACCAGGGCCACTCGATGAGCGACCCGCAGAAGTACCGCGTCAAGGACGAGGTCGAGATGTTCAAGTCGCGCGACAGCATCACGCTTTTGGAGCAGCACCTGCTCACCGAGCGGAAGTGCATCAACGAGGCGCAGGTGGATGCGATCGTCAACGAGTGCAAGGCCTTGGCGGAAGACTCGATCAACTTCGCCGAGAGTGCCGCGGCGCCGGGGCTCGACGAGCTCTACAGCGACGTATACGTGAACATTCAGCCCAACCTGAGCCCGACGCGCGAGTACGTGCAAGGTGCGAAGAACGAGTTGCTGTGAGCTTGCCCGCGGCGACCGTTCACGCCGCCCGCTGAGATCGCTGTCGCATTGGCCCCATTTGACACCGGATTTCCCTGAGATTCGCAACGCCTCCGAGACCTCCCATGCCCACCGCTTTCGCTGACATTGACTTTTCCCAAGCACTCCCTTCTGAGAAGGGGGAGCGGCTCATTCAGTTTCGCGAGGCCTTGCGCGAGGCCATGAGCGAGGAGATGCGCAAGGACGATCGCGTCTTCCTGCTGGGCGAGGAGGTCGCCTACTACAACGGCGCATACAAGGTTTCTCAGGGCATGCTTGATGAGTTCGGCCCGCAGCGCATTATCGACGCGCCGATCTCTGAGAACGGCTTCGCCGGCCTCGCGGTCGGTGCCGCGATGTACGGCCTGCGCCCCATCATCGAGTTCATGTCGTGGTCGTTCTCGCTCGTCGCCGCGGACCAGCTTCTGAACAACGTTCCCAAGATGCTCTACATGTCCGGCGGCCAGTGGGGCTGCCCCATCGTCTTCCGCGGCAACAACGGCGCCGGCGGCCAGCTCGGCTCCACGCACTCGTGGACCGTCGAGTCGATGTACGCGACGGTGCCGGGGCTCAAGATCGCGATCCCGAGCAACCCGTATGACGCCAAGGGCCTGCTCAAGACCGCGATCGTCGATAACGATCCGGTGTTCTTCCTTGAGTCTGAGCGCATGCTCAGCGACAAGGGCCACGTGCCGGAGGAGGAGTACTACATCCCGTTCGGCAAAGCCGCGCTGCGCCGTGGGGATTGGTCGGGCGAGCGCAACAGCGATGTGACGCTCGTGTCGTTCGGCCGCCCGGTGAACTTCTGTGTTGAAGCCGCGGACGAGCTGGAGAAAGACGGCATCGTCTGCGACGTCTTAGACATGCGCACCGTGCGTCCGCTGGACATCGACAGCATCATCCAGAGCATCAAGCGCACGAACAAGATCGTGGTCGTCGATCAATGCTGGCCCTTTGCCAGCATCGCCAGCGAGGTCGTCACACAGGTGTGCGAAAAGGCGTTTGATTATCTCGATCACCAGCCGGTGCGCGTGAACACGGACGATGTGCCGACGCCGTACGCGAAGAATCTTGAGATGGAATATTTGCCGCACAAGGGCAAGATCATGGCCGCGGTGCGGGGCATTCTGAGAAAGTGATCAGGCGTGTTCGCGAGCGGTTCAGCCGCGACATGGCCACATCGCACAGGGCCACATGGCACATTCAAACCGGCGTGGAGTTTGACGATGGGCAGATTGCGCGAGGAGACGCTGGTGCGGGTGCGGACGTTTGCCGACCGCGTGCTTCAAGTAGTCGAGACTTTGGAAAGCCAGCGTCGCTCGCGTCGGATCTTGGACCAGCTCACCGGGAGCGGGTGCAGCGTTGGTGCCAACCTGTACGAAGCTGATGAGGCGATGAGTCGGGCGGACTTTGTAAAGACGTTGGCTATCGCCGTGAAGGAGTTGAATGAGACGCGCTTCTGGCTTGAGTTGTGTATTCACCGACAATGGATCCAGCCGGAGCGGTTGGAAGGCCTACTGACGGAGTTGCGGAGTCTCAAGAAAATGTTCGGCGCAATGATCTCCCGCACGCGATCCCCGAAACGTTCCTCAATCTGATTTAGATGTGCTATGTGGCCATGTGCCATGTGACCATGTGGAGTTCTTCTCTTGCCCAACAACCTCACCATGCCGCGCCTCTCTGACACGATGGAAGTCGGCACAATTGTCAAATGGCACGCCAAGCCGGGCCAGAAGGTCAAGGCCGGCGATGTGCTTGCGGACATCGAGACCGACAAGGCCACGATGGAGATGCAGACGTTCGAAGACGGCGTAGTCGGCGAGCTCAACGTCAAGGAAGGCCAAGCGGTGCCGGTGGGCACGCTCATCCTCTCGTGGCAGGGGGGCACCGGTGGCGGCTCGGCCAAGGCCGCGCCGGGCGCGGCGTCGGCCCAGGCCGGCGGCAAGTCTGACGCTTCTGGCCGTGGGTCTACCGGCGGATCGACCGCCATCGCCGAGCCTCCGGCAGACGCCGGATCATCGAGCGAAACTGCTGCTGGCACACACGACGGCCATCACGCCAATGGCACTCACGACCGCGTCTTCGCATCGCCGCTGGCCCGCAAGATCGCCGCCGACAGCGGCATCGACCTCACACGCATCGAGGGTACCGGCCCCAGCGGGCGCATCGTCCGCAAGGATGTCGAGATGTTCATCGCCAGCGGCGCGTCCGTGCCATTTGCCCCGCGCCACGCTCCGGGAACCAACGGCAGCGCTGGCTCGCGTGCTGCCGGCGCGTCAATCGCTCCGGTCGCCGCCCCCGTCTCGCCGATCGCCGCGGGGACGGTCCCAGGCTCGGCATTCGCGCTGAGTGGCTCGCCCTTGAAGCGTCAGACTGTCACGCTCTCGAACATGCGCCGCACCATTGCGACGCGTTTGGTCGAGAGCAAGACGACGATCCCCCACTACCAGGTCACCGTCGCCGTGCGCATGGACAACCTGATGGGCCTGCGCCAGCAGTTGAACGATCAACTCGCGTCGCAGGGCGTGAAGCTCAGCGTCAACGACTTCATCGTCCGCGCGTGCGCTCTAGCGATGCATCAGCACCCGTTTGTCAACTCGCGTTGGGTCGGCACCAAGGGCGCTGAGTCCATCGAGCTGCTTGACGCGGTGAACGTCGGCGTCGCGATCTCGCTGCCGATGGAGAAGGGCGGCGGACTCGTCGTTGCCACCATCCGGCAGGCTGATCAGAAGGGCCTGCGCATGATCTCGGCGGAGACGAAGTCGCTCGCCGAGAAGGCCCGCACCAAGGGCCTCACCATCGACGAGATGGGCGACAGCACCTTCACGATCAGCAACCTGGGCATGTTCGGCGTGGAGCATTTCACGGCGATTATCAATCCGCCCAACGCTGCGATTCTCGCGGTCGGCGCCGCGATCAAGAAGCCGGTCGTCGTCACCCGTAACGGCGCGGACACCCTCGAGATCGGGCACGAGATGCAGATCACGATGTCCAGCGATCACCGCATTGTGGACGGTGCCATGGCCGCGGCGTATCTCTCCAGCGTCAAGCAAATGCTCGAGACGCCCGCGACGCTGCTGGTGTGATGAGGGCCGGTCAAGTTGTCCGCGTGCGGTCGTCGCAACGCCGTATGCCGCCGCGTCGCTCGCGGCGTCCAGACGTCACCTGTAGCCCCCGCTGTCATCAAACACCCGTCGCTCCATCCGTTCCATTTGAAAGGCCTCGCCTCCATGTACCGCCTGCTTACCTCGTCGATTCTGGCAGCGGCTCTCTCGCTGAGCTTGCTGGGCGGTTGCGCCTCCAACCGCACGTTTGTCCTTCAGCCGCCGACACAGGTCATGGCGTTCAAGACCGTGAGCATCAAGCCCGGCGTCTCGTCGATTGAAGTCGAAGCGGACGATCGCGCGGACTTCGAAGCTTCGCTCGCTGAGAAACTCACTGAGGTGTTTGGTGCTGCCCCCGTCGCGTCGGGCGATCTCACACTCGAATACCGCTTCGTGCTCAACGATAAGGGCAACACCGCCTTTCGCGTCGGCAGCAACGTCCTGAACCTCGTCGGCTCGCCGTTCTACGGCTTCGGAGACGGCGCAATCGGTGTCGAAGTCATATACACCAGCCGCAACGGCACAAAGCTCGCCCACATCGTCACCGACGGCACCCTCTCCGGCGCGTTCGGCAACACCGGCAGCGCCATCAACGAGGCGACCAGCTCCATCGCGAAGTATGCTCAGGCGAACTTTGCGCCGGCGCCGCCGGCTGACTCCTCGAAGCCCGGAACGAGCTCGTCCGCCGGTGTGTCGCCCGCGGACTGAGTCCGGTCGCCGAACACCTGAACACGAGCTTGAGCCCGATGTGCTTTGCCCGGGCCGGGCCGACAACCGCGTCAGTAGATGATGTTCGCAGTGCTCCCGGCCGATGCGCCGATTGTCGCTCCGCCGACCAGATCAATGATCTCGCCCATGGCGTTGCCGCCGTTGGCGCCTGCCCCGCTCGATGCGGTCGTATCAACGTTCAGCGTGTTTCCCGAGAAGCGGTTGCCGATGATCAAGTTCCCCGGCCCGGTCAGCACGACCGCCACGACCGAGCACTGGGTGAAAGTGCAACCTTCGACCGAGACTCGACCGCCGCCGGTTGAGCTTGTCAGCACGCCGCGTGCGCACGAGGTGATCGTGGAGTCAACGACCTGTGTGCGGCCGGACGCCACGACAGCGGGCGCGAGCGTGGAACGAACGAAGCATCGCTCGATGCGCCCGCCGAGCGTGACGGAGATGCCCGCGTTGGCGGTTGACGAGGTGCTGGTGCCGCCGGAGACGGTGCAGTCGATGACGAGCGAAGCGGTCGCGGAGATCCCGGTCGCGCCGGGCGCGACGACGACGCATGACCGCACGATGCTGCCGGTGCCGACGGTGATGCCGATCGTGCCGCCCTCGGTGGTGCAGGACTCCACAAGCGAGCCCGGCCCGACCTGGATGCCGGTCTCACCAGTCGTTGCGCGGGTGCGCACGTTCCGCACGATGACGCCGTCGGACGCCCCGATTTCAAGCTGCCCGCCCAGCGAATCCATGACCGCCAGGTCGTGAAACGTCGAGTTCTCGAAGTTGCCGGTGACGCTGTACCCGCGATAGCCGCGCACGGTGCCGTTGCGAACCGTGAAGTTGCGCACCGGCACCAACGCCCTGATACCCGCCGGGAATCCGGTACCGGCCGGGTCTTGGCTGAGGGTGAACCCGTTGAGGTCCAGCGTCACGTTGTCCGACGCGATCACGATGCCGTTGCGGCTGCCGGGCGTCACCAGATTGCTTGTGAGGTAATACGACCCCGGCTGGGTGATCCTGTAGACGCCGTCGGCGTTCCCGGGCGTATTGATCTCGTTGATCGCGATGCGCGGCTCAATTTCCGTCAGCGTCTTGTGCGTCGTCGCAACCGCCCCGGCGGGCGGCGTCAGCGGACCCGCGAGAGCGGGACTCACCAGTGCCGTGAGCGTGCAGAGGGCCAGTGCGTGGATCGCGATGTGGCGGAGCATGGGCATGGTGAGGCCTCCGGGGGGTGTTGCGGCGGCAAGGAAGGCTACCTAGAGATAGACGTATCGGCGAGACCGGAGCCTTGGGCGGCGCGCCGCATTGCCCTGTTCCGCCCCCGGTCTGCTGTCCAACCCGCGGATTTCGTGGTACGCTGGACGCATGGCGAAGAGCAAGAAGCCCGCGCCCACCACCCTGCAGCCGACTTCGTTGCAGCCGCCGGTGCCAGACGCGCCGACGCCCAGCCTGCTTACCGAGATCAAGCCCGTTGCTGGCACGCCTGCCAGCGTCGATTCGGCGAGCACGTCTCGCGGCGAAGGGACCGCGGCGTCCGCGACGTCAATCAACGCCATGAACCTCGATGAGGCGGTCGCACCCACGCGGGCTGAAGAGGCCGCCTTACGCGAGCAGACAAGCGTCGATGGCAAGACCTGGGCCCCGCCGCGTGACCTTCCGCCGATGCCCGCCCCCGCAATCGAGAGCGACCAATCGCTCCAGAGCGCCGAATCAACGCCCGATGATGAAGTGACTGTCAACCACCGCGCCCTGTGGGACGCAAACCACGGCGACACCCCCTCAGCCAGCAACGGCACGCTCGACCACGCATCGTCTACCAACCCAGCATCGGACGGCCCGCACGCGGCCCCGCCATTCGGGAGCGACTTTCATATGTTGAGGGCCGAGGGAACATCGCAGGCGCCGAGTCACTCGATCCTGCTCGAAGTCGGCTGGGAGGTCTGCAATCAGGTCGGCGGCATCTATCAGGTGCTCAAAAGCAAGGCCCCGATCATGGTCGATCGCTGGGGCGAGCGATATTGCGTGATCGGGCCGTGGAACGCGCAGACCGCGGCCCTCGAGTTCGAAGAGACCACGCCGACCGGGATCATCGGTCGGGCGCTGGCGGTGCTTAAGGAGCAGGGCCTCATCGTGCATCACGGGCGCTGGATGATCTCCGGGCGGCCGCGTTGCCTGCTGATCGAACACTGGCAGGGCACAGAGAAGCTCGACGCGACGAAGTTCCGGCTCTGGGCGGATCACGCGATCTCGACGCCTTCGGGCGATGGGCTGATCGACGGCGTAATCACGTTCGCAGACGCCGTGCGCCGGGTGATCGAAAAGATCTGCGAGTTTGCCAAGGACGATCGCGCCGGCGGTGCGGGGGCCGAGGGGGGCGTGCGCGTGCTGGCGCACATGCACGAGTGGATGGGCGGGCTGGCGATCCCGATGCTGCGTCACCAGCGCACCAACGTCGGTCTCATCTTTCAGACGCACGCAACACTGCTCGGCCGCTACATGGCCAGCAACGAGGAAGATTTTTACGATCGGCTGGGCTGGGGCACGGTGGATCAGGCGGCGGAAGCGAATCGATATCTCATCAACGCGCAGCACTCCATCGAACGCGCGTGCGCCCACGGCTGTCACGTGATGACCACCGTCAGCAGCATCACCGGCGAAGAGTGCGACGGCCTGCTCGGGCGTCGCCCGGACGTCATCCTTCCCAACGGCCTGGACATCCAGCGGTACAACGTCGGGCATGAGTTCCAGACCATGCACGCGCGGTACAAGGACAAAATCAACCGCTTCGTGATGGGGCACTTCTTCCCCAGCTACTCGTTCGACCTCGACAAGACGCTCTACTTCTTCACGAGCGGCCGCTTCGAGCCTCGTAACAAGGGTTTCGATCTCTGCCTTGAAGCCATGGCCCGTCTGAACGCCGAGCTCCGCGCCATCGGCTCGCCGGTCAACGTCGTCTTCTTCATCATCACCAAACGCCCGACCCGCGCGCTGCACCCCTACGCCCTGCAACAACGCGGCGTGCTCAACGAGTTCCAATCCGTCTGCGACGACATCATGGCCCACCTGGGCGAGAAGCTCTTTAAGCACGGCGCCACCGGTGCGAAGGTCGATCTGGAGAAGGAGATCGACGAGTACTGGATCCTGCGCTACCGGCGCACGCAGCAGGCGATGAAAGTCGACCGCCTGCCGCTGGTGACCACCCACATGATCGAGGGCGAGGACCCTGTCGTTGATCAGATTCGCAATGTCTGGCTCTTCAACCGGCACGACGACCCCGTCAAGGTCGTCTACCACCCGGACTTCATCAGCCCCACCAACCCGCTGTGGGGCATGGAATACGACCACTTCGTCCGCGGCTGCCACCTCGGCGTCTTCCCCAGCGCGTATGAACCGTGGGGCTACACGCCGCTGGAGAGCGTCGCGATGGGCGTGCCCGCGATCAGCAGCGACCTCGCTGGCTTCGGCGCGTACGTCGCGCAGCTCAACAAGCACCACGAACGCCCGGGCATGTGGGTCATCCGCCGTCGCGGCAAGAGCTTCCATGACGCCGCCGCCCAGCTCGCCCGCCACATGCTCGAGTTCTGCAAGCTCGACCGGCGCGGGCGCATCGCGCTGCGCAACCAGGTCGAAGCCCAGAGCTGGCAGTTTGACTGGTCCGTTCTCGGCTCCGCCTACAACGACGCGCACGACCTCGCCCTGGAACGCGCCTTCGGCGTCAAGAAAGCCGCCGCCGCAGGCGGCTGATCGCACCGCAGCGAACGCCGCCACGGCCTCAGAACGCCCACGCGCTGGTTTGAATGTGCCATGTGGCCATGTGCGATGTGAAAATGTGCGCAGCGGCCTGTTCGATTTCGCAACTTGAACATTTGACCATTTTGTTGTCCTTCCGACTCCCCCGCATACGATGTCCAATGCCCGACACGCAAAGCCACGACAAACCGATCGTCGCCTCGCGTAAAGCCCACTTCCTTCCAGGAAGTGCCCCCGGATCAACCGGCGGCCCCCCCACCTCTCCACCGACCGCAGGTCGCGGCCTTGGCGCACCGTCGCTGACAAATGCCCGCCCGCCGACGCCGGATGACATGGAAGACCTGCCGCTTGACCCGGACGACGAGTCCCCCAGTGAGAGCAAAGCGGGCGACTCGTCCCTCCTGCTCGCCGCGACCGCGAGCACCAGCGCCACGGAGTTTTACAGCCCCATCCCGCCGGGCTATCGCAAGGGCTTCCACAAGTTCGTCGTCGTCTTCGGCACCGTGATGAGCGGCCTAGGCAAGGGCATCTTCGCCGCCTCGCTCAGCAAGCTGCTGAAAGACAAAGGTCTCACCGTCGCCCCGATCAAGCTCGAGGGCTATCTCAACATCGACGCCGGCACGCTCAACCCCTATCGCCACGGCGAGGTCTTCGTCCTGGACGACGGCACCGAATGCGACATGGACCTGGGCACCTACGAGCGCATGCTCGACCAGGACCTCTCCCGCAAGAACTTCACCACCAGCGGCCGCCTTTACGCCGAGATCCTCGAACGCGAGCGCCAGGGCCAGTACCTCGGTCGCGACGTGCAGATGATCCCGCACGTCACCGGCGAGGTGAAACGCAAGATCCGCGAACTGGCCATCGCTGGCGACGGCCAAAAACCCGCCGATGTCGTCTTCATCGAAGTCGGCGGCACCGTCGGCGATTACGAGAACGCCTTCTACATCGAAGCCCTCCGCGAACTCGCCTTTGAAGAGGGCGAACACTCGACCTGCTTCGTCGCGCTCACATACGTCGTCAAGCCAGGCGTTCTCGGCGAACAGAAGAGCAAGCCCGCGCAGCTCGGTCTCAAGCGATTGATGGAGGCCGGCGTGCAGCCTCACATGATCGCGTGCCGCGCGGCGGAGCCGTGTTCGCCCACCGTGCTGCAGAAGATCGCGATGTTCAGCAACGTCTCGCTGAAGCGCACCTTCAGCCTGCACGACCGCCAGAGCATCTACACGATCCCCGACGAGATGCGCCGCGACAAGCTCGATCGCGAGATCCTCTCGATTCTGGACCTGCACGATCGCGTCGACGCGGCCCACGAAGATCGGAGCCGCGAGCTCTGGTCCGGCTTCGTCCGCAAGCTGACGGGCAAGCGCACGCGTGAGGTGAGCATCGGTATCACAGGCAAGTACGCCGACTTGCGCGACGCGTACGCAAGCATTGATAAGGCTGTGGAGCACTGTGGTGCGCACCTGCGTTCCGACGTGCGTCTGCATTGGATCGACACCACCGCCTTGACCGAAGAGGTCGCGAACCAGCGGCTGGGCGCGGTGGACGCTGTGATCGTGCCGGGCGGCTTCGGCAGCCGTGGCGTCGAGGGCAAGATCGCGTGCGTGCGTCATTGTCGAGAGCGCATGGTCCCGTACTTGGGCATCTGTCTTGGTTTCCAGGTCGCGGTGATCGAGTTTGCCCGCAACGTGCTGGGCATCACCGATGCGACCAGCAGCGAGTTTGACCCGCGCAGCAGCCACGCGCTCATCAGCGAGCTTCCGGAGCAGAAACGCATCGAGGGCCTCGGCGGCTCCATGCGGCTCGGCGCGCAAGACGTCATGATCCGCGAGGGCACGCTGGCCCACTTCCTGTACAGCGGCCGCCTCAGCGTGCGCGAGCGCTTCCGCCATCGCTACGAGGTCGAGCCGGAGTACATCGAGCGTCTGGAAGCAGCGGGTCTGATCTTCAGCGGACGACACCCGACGCAGCCGATCATGCAGATGCTCGAGTTGCCCCAGCCGCGCACCGGTGCCGCGACAGGCGCGTCAGATTCCAATGACACGGGCCTTCCCCGCCACCCGTTCTTCATTGCCGGGCAGTTCCACCCCGAGTTGACCAGTCGCCCGCTCCGCCCGCAGCCGATGTTCATGGGCCTTGTCGCGGCCGCGATCGCTCGGAAGTACTGCTCCTCGCCCAGCGGGATCGCGGAGGTCATGGGCGACCCGGTTGTGTCGCGCTGGCTCCGCTGGTCCCCCACCGGCGCGAACGCACCCGCCCCCGCGAGCACGCCAACGCAGAGCAACGCCCGCGCGTGACGGTCTTTGGGTAGCCCCTCTCTCCGAGAGGGACGTGTTCTTCGGATTCTCGAATCGAAGTGGTCTCGCGTTTTGCCGCAATTTGCTCACCCGCGCACCAACTCGCTCGGATCGCCGGGCAGCGCCGGGCGTCGTGAAACTGTGATCGACGGACCTCTCTCGGAGAGAGGGACTACCCAAAGGCGTGAAACTCACCTGCGTGCGGGCTTGTCGATCTCAAGCACGGTCGCCCCCAGCACTTCCGCATCGTCGAGCGCGAGCTGGCTGATCGAGTCGCGCCCGATCACCGCGCGGTCTTCAGCCAGCGTGCCCGCCGACTCGACGAGTCGGAAGTGCCCGCGATCATCCAGCGAACTGACCAGCAGCCGCTGGGCCTTGCCGCTGACCTTCCGCGCCGCGGCGGTCACTGACGTGATGCGTCGCGTCGCTTTCACCAGATGCAAATCGTCGGTATTGGCCTCAAGATGCGGCCCGCCATCCATCGGGTCAATGCGGTTGAAGTACTCAAAGCCCATGCGCTCCAGCAGCTTCCGCGCCGGACGCGTGTCATCGCCCACCTCGCCTGCGGCGTTCGCAACCTCCGGATCAAGAATCGACAGAAAGATGTCCCCCTCCGGAAGCAACGTCTCGACAAACTCGCGCGAGGTCTGCGAGAACCGGTAGACATCCGCGAACGCCCGCGTGATGAAATGACGCGTGAACTTCTCGTAGAACGGGTTGTAGCCGTTGCGTGTGATCGGCCCCAGCATCTCCGCGATCAGACGGTCGGCGAACCGCTTGCGGTACAGGCCGATCATGTGAAACCGCGAGAAGCTCAGCAGTCGACCCAGTCGCAGCGGATGGCCGCGGAACGCGTGATTCAGGATGATCCCGCCGATCTCGCTCGGGCCAGTTTCGTCCTGACCCATCCGCCCGACCAGATGCTCCCAGCCCATGCCTAGCGAACGCGACGACTTCGCAACGCGGCTGAGCGTCATGTAAAACCGCGGATGCCCCGCGCCGCCCATGCTCGAGATCACTTGCGACGTGCCGATCACCGACTGCGTCTCCAGGTTTTCCAGCACCAGCAGGAACAGGTCGCTCTTGCCGGTCACCGCGCGCAGGCCCGACGCGTGACCCTGCCCGTGCTGATGCTTCGCATGACGCCCCGCGCCGTTGCCGCTCACGCCGCCCCCAGCGGTTCCCTTTGCACCTGCGACGCGCCCCCTCGTCTCCGCCCGGCTCGCCAGCCCCGCAAACGACCGCAGACTCTGATCGATCTTGTGCAGGATGATGTCGCGATCCGGCGGCAGATTGATCAGGTACGTCTGCTTCGCCAACGCGTGCAAATCGTCAATGTCGCGCGGCTCAGCGTGGCGGATCACAAACATGCAGTGAACTCCGGGCTCGGCCCACGCCCGTGCAGGCCGAGAGATGACGGTTCAGAAGGGAGCGATGGTATCGGTGGCGGAACGTGATCGCGTGGCAGGGTCACGCCGCAAGGCTGTATCAGCGATGTGCAGAGTGGAACACCGGTCGGGGCGCTGGTGTGTCTTTCGGCGATGGTAAGGCCGGATGTCTGCGACCCGCCTCGGAGAGGCGGGCCACCCACGGCTTGCCACCCAAGCCCTCACTCGCGCACGTCAACCACCGTGCCGACCTTGACGGCCTTGGCCAGCCGTACCGCGTCCCAGTTGGCCATGCGGAAGCAGCCGTGACTGCCGGTCTTGCCGATGTCTTGCGGGCGCACGGTGCCGTGGATCCCGTAGCCCGGCTTGTCCAGCCCTATCCACGCGGCCCCCACCGGGTTTCGTGGTCCCGGCGCGATTCGCAGCTTGCGATCGATCCCCTGCACTTCGGGCCAGTCCTTCGGGTCAAACGTGTACTCCGGGTCCGTCGCGAGCACCTTCACGCGCAGCTCGCCGACCGGTCGCTTCTCCATCGCTTTGGCGATCGAGCAGTGCATCAGTGAGACGTTGCGGCCCTCGCCATCAAACCCCAGCACAATCTTCTCTTCCAAATCGATCTCGACGCGCGAAAGCCGCGGCAGCGCCGGCCCCGAGACATCCGGCAGCGTGACCGTGTCGCCGGCGCCGAGGTCGTTCACGGTGACGCCGGGGTTGAGCATGTCCACGAGTTCCGGCGAGCACCAGCCGCGCTCGCTGAGCAGCTCGCGCAAGTGCTCGTAGCCTGAGACATCGAGCGCCGCGCGCTCGTTCCAGTCCGTAGGGATCGGGCCGGTGATGAGCGCCATGTCCGCGTCGGTGATCGTGTACGCCCGCGTCCACGATTCGCCGGAAGCGAGCTTGTCGGAGCTTGCGATGGCCGCGAGCGTGGCCTCGTCCAGCGTCCCGGTCACGCTCAGCCCGCGAGCTTCCTGATAACGCTCGACTGCGAGCTTGGTCTTGCGCCCCGCCTTGCCATCAATCACGCCCGGCGAAAAACCCGTCCGCGCCAGCAGCGTCTGCCGACGCGCACTGGTCAGCCGTTCGCTCCGCGTCGTCTCCACGCTCACGCTGGGTCGCGCCGCAGCGGGTGTTGTGGCCGCGGGCGCAACCGGCGTCGGCGTTGCCGGCTTTGACGGCATCACTGCAACCGCCGGCGGCAGCACAACCGGCGCGGCACCAACCGCCATCGCCGCAGCCGAACCCGCCACCAACACCATGATCAACCCGCGCACCACCATGCCCAACTCTATCGACCACCCTCACCACTCATCCGCACAATGACCGCGGCCTCATGCAGTTGACTCACAGTGTCGTCCTGCGCCGTCTTGAATGTGCCATGTGGCCATGTGCAAATGCGATGCAATGTGGTCACATTGGATCAGTCGCCCCCCACCCTGCCACTTCCCTACATCCCACGCTCCAGCTCCAGCTCGGCGCTCACCGCCTGCGCGAGGTACTCGTACTGGTCTGGAGAGTTGTAGAGCATCGCCGCGATGCGCAGGATCCGCGCCGGGCGTGAGTCCGGCCCGTTAACTCCCGGCGCGCGGAAGACCGGTACCTGGATCCCGAATCGCTCGATCAGTCGGTCTTGGAGCGCATCGACGTATCGGGTTGGCCGCTGGTCAAGCCTCGCTTGCAGTTCGGCAGAGTGTTGCGGCAGCACGATCGCCGCGATTGACGCGATCATGTCATCGGGCGCCGAAGGTTGCACTCCAAGCGCCTTGCACACCACGTCGCGGCCGCGCAGGCAAAGCTCGCGGTTGCGCCGCATCATGCCCAAGATCGTGCGCTCGGGCACCAGCGACGCGAGAAACTCGATGCAAGCGGGCGTCGCCAGATATGCCGTCATGTCGGTCGTACCTGCGTAGTCAAACTGCAAGCGGAACCGCGAGCGGTCGGTACGCGTCGCGTTGTACCCGTGGCTGACCACCAGCGGGTTCATGCCCTCCTGCCGATCGCGGCGCACGTACAAAAACGCCGAGCCCTTTGGCGCGCACAACCACTTGTGAAAGTTCCCGGTGTAGTACGCGCAGCCGATCGAGCTCACGTCCAGTTCGACGGAGCCCGGCGCGTGCGCGCCATCCACCAGCGTGTCGATCCCCCGCGCGTTGAGCGCATCGACGATCCGCTTTACCGGGAGTACCAGCCCCGTCGGCGAGGTCACGTGCGAGAGCATCACCAGACGCGTCCGCGCCGTCACGGCGCCCAGCACCGCGCGTTCGATCACTTCGCCATCAGTCACCGGAAATCCGACATCCACCGTCACGAACTTGCCCCGCGGCCGCGCACCATCAGCCTCTGCCTCCCCTACCGCAACGCGGCACGCGTTCATGCACGCGTTGTACTCATGGCTCAAGGCCACCACCTCATCCCCCGCACGCCACCGAATCCCGTTCAACACCGTGTTCACGCCCGTCGTCGCGTTGGGCACGAACGCGAAGTCCTCCGCGTCGCAGCCAACAAACCGCGCCATCACCGCCCGCGCCTCGTCCAGCCGAGCCTCCAGTTCCTCCACAAACCACCGCACCGGCTCGCGCTCCATCCGGTCCTGAAGCTCCCGCTGCACCGCCACGATCGCCCGCGGCGTGCTCCCAAACGATCCGTGATTCAAAAAGCACATGTCCGGGTCATGGGACCAGTGCGCACTCAACATCGACGCCGGCGGCAGTTCAGCGCTGTACATCACCCAAGATAGCCCACCCCGCCGACTTTCCTCGACCGCCTCACGCTCGCCGGCCTGCGCACGATTGCTACCCTCTGGCCCGCAGTCCTAATCGCTTCGCAGCTCCCCAGCACACACCGATTCGGCAACCCCGCGTTGCAGGAGTCTTTCCGATGGCCAAGCGCTCAACCACCGCCAGCAGCAAGCCCGCCTCGCATACCGCCGCAGCGCCGAAGTCCGGCGCGACGCCCGCGACATCCGCCGGCGCGACGCGCACCGAAAAGGACACCATGGGCGAGATGCTCGTGCCGGCTGGCGTGCTCTACGGCGCCAGCACGCAGCGCGCGGTGCTCAACTTCCCCGTCTCCGGACGCCCCGTCCCCTTTGACATCATCAGCGCCTACGCCGAGCTCAAGAGCGCGTGCGCCACCGTCAACTTCAAGCTCAAGCGCCTCGACAAGCAGCGCTGCGACGCCATCATCGCCGCCTGCAAGCAGATCACCGCCGGCCTTCCGGACGACCACGGCCAGCGCGCCTGGGCCACGCACTTCCCGATCGACGTCTTCCAGACCGGCTCCGGCACATCCACCAACATGAACGTCAATGAGGTCATCGCCAACCTCATCTGCCTCGCCCGCGGCTCCGCAATCGGCTCATCAAAAAACGCCGACTATCTCAAAGCCGGCGGTGTGCATCCCAACGACCACGTCAACATGGGTCAGTCCAGCAACGACACCTTCCCCAGCGCGATCCACATCGCCGCGGCCCTTGCCCTCGCACACGAGCTCCGCCCCGCCATCAGCGCCATGCGCACCAAGCTCGAGCAGCAGGCCAAAGCCTGGGACAAGATCGTCAAGATCGGCCGCACGCACCTGCAGGATGCCACGCCCATCCGCCTGGGCCAGGAGTTCAGCGGTTACGCCAGCCAGCTCGCGCACGCCGAGCGCCGCATCGACGGCGCCATCGAAGCGCTGCTGGAGCTCCCCATCGGCGGCACCGCCGTGGGCACGGGGATCAACGCCCACGAGAACTTTGACGAAATGGTGTGCGCCGAGCTCACACGCCTCACGGGCCTGAAGTTCCGCAAGGCCGAGAACCACTTCGAAGCCCAGCACGCCAAGGACGCGTGCGTCGAGGCCAGCGGCCAGCTCAAGACCATCGCGACGAGCCTGACCAAGATCGCCGCGGACATCCGCCTCATGGGCATGGGCCCGCGCTGCGGCATCGGCGAGCTGGTGATTCCCGCGGTGCAGCCGGGAAGTTCCATCATGCCGGGCAAGGTCAACCCCGTCATCGCCGAGGCGCTGATCATGGTCTGCGGCCAAGTCATCGGCAACGACACCGCGGTGACCTTCGGCAACCTTGGCGGCCTGAACTCGACGCTGGACCTCAACGTCGCGATGCCGCTGATCGCGGACAACCTGCTGGAGTCCATCCACCTGCTGGCCCGCGGCTGCGACATGTTCCGCCAGAACCTGCTGGACAACCTCCAACCCGACGAAGCTCGCTGCAAGTCCCTCATCGAGGGCTCGCTAGCAATGTGTACCAGCCTCGTTCCCGTCATCGGCTACGACAAATCCGCGGCCCTCGCCAAGGACGCGTTCAAACACAACAAAACCGTCCGTCAAATGGCCTACGAAACCGTCGTCGGCCAGAAGGACAACGCGGGGCAAGTGATCACGCGCGAAGCCATCGACACGTACCTTGATCCGTGGTCGATGACACTGCCGGGGGGCGAGGGGAGTGCGGGGGGCTAAAGAAGGGCCGAGGGATAAGGGCCGAGGTTTCAGTCAGAGTTTGGCGGTAAACGATGAAACGGGCAGCCGCGTGCGGGAGCGGCGACAGGCAAGCCCGCCGCGACCGCGTCCGCGGTGACGTCGTCCAGATGATCTTGGCCTGCAAAGGACATCGTTGTACTCCTCGTTACGGTTCCCAATCCCAGTTGCCACGCCGCGCGGCGGTGTTGGACCACTTCCGTCGATCCATCAGATCAAAGGGCTTAATCGCCCCCGCGTGGCCGTCAAGCCAGCCGACAACCGATGCGCCGGCATAGCGCGGGTGGTTATTGCCGAACGCTGTCGCGGGAGCACTCGTTTCGGCGTTGGTGTCAAACGTCGCGCCGAGCGGAGGTGGGGACACCTCGATATAACCATCCACGCGCGTCGTCGCGACGTTGAAGCGCGCAGACCCGAAGACGATCAAGTTGCTCGGTGACGCCGCATCGTCAATCTTGAGAACATGGTGTCGCTGCGCGAGCCAATCGCTCCGCCGGTAGTCACCGCCCAAGTACCTCCAGTTCAGCCCGAACGACGGAAAGATCGAGACCTCATACGCCCAGAGAAAGTCACCGTTCTGCTGAGCCCGGATGCGTTCTCCGTCTCGGATTGTCTCGCGCCGCGACCCGATGTGTGTCGTGCCCGCCCAGCCGTGGTCAAAGAACGGCGCGAGCCGATAAGTCCAGCGTTGCGCGACGGGCGCTGAAAGTTCTTTGCCGAACTCGTCGCGCACGCTCCGCGGCTGCGCAGCATCCAAATGCCCGGGAAGCACAAAGCCGCCGTTCGCGTCGGCGTACATGTGATACGCCTGCATGAGCGTGCGCACCGCGCACTGGGCTTCGGTCGCGGTCGCCGCCTGCCTGGCCTTGCCCAGCGCGGGTGCGAGAATTCCCACGAGCACCGCGATCAGCGCGATGACGACAAGCAACTCAACAAGCGTGAACGCGCCGATTCGTCGCGTCATCCGTCACCTCCGCTCAGCCACCGATCAAAATTCTACATCGACTTCACAGGGTCGGCGGGACTGGACCGGAACAGATGCGCACAACGCAGAGCCGCCCCGACGCGCGTCCAGCCGCCGCCAACCTGACAATGTGATGATCGAAGTCATCGCGTTTCGACGTCGATCACCGCAACATCCTCGGCATCAGACGCGCTTGCGACGACGACCGCCTGAGATCCCACCCGCGAACACGAGCAGCGCCGCCGTGCCGGGGCCCGGGATCACCGTGAACGTGTCCACCGCGATGCGGTCCAGGCTCATCGATGAACTCAGAGCCTCGAAGCGAATCGTGTACCCGCTTGCGTTCCCTGGTAGCTCGAATCGCCACAAAGTGTCCACGAGCGCGCCGCCAAAGCCGCCCAAGGGCTGCCTGAAGAGCTCCGTCACCTGCACGGGCGCGACGCCATCAATGAGCAGCGACGCGGGATTGATCTCGGTGCCCTGGATGCGCGTCTGGAGCAGGATCGTCGTGGTGTACCCGGAGCCGAGTCCAAAGCTGGGCACGTCCACCTGCGGCGCGACCACACCCGCGAAGGAATAAATGTTCCCGCCTCCGGTGATGAACGAGAACGTGTTGCGATCAAACGTGTTCCACGCTGGCGCCGCGCCGGGGAGCGTTCCGCCTGCGAATGCACCAGCCGCTGGAGCGTTCGGACCCGCCGGGCTTGTGAACGTCTCCCACTGCGCGGCCGTGGAGTTCGGGGTCACGCCGCGCGTCCATTCGAAGTTGGAGCCGTCAGGAACGACAAAGTCTGCACTCGCCGGTGCCGAAGCCACCAGCACCACGATCAAGGCCCCGGACAGCGCGTGACCCGTAACCGAACGAGTCGTGAACGAGAACGAGAGCGAAAACGGAAGACAATCCATCTCATGCCTCCTGGGTCTCCCCGGTGTATCCGGGTCCCAAGGGTCAGCCGGTGTTTCGAGCGGCCTCTTCCGTCCGTTCGGTGTCCAATTGGTACACAGAGACAGGGTGCGTCGGGGAAAGCCATTTCTCGCGGCCAAACCGGTGCTGCCGCTGTTGAGACTAAGTCTCAACAGAATATAGCCGGACTCATGGACAAGAGTCAAGCGCACCGGATTCACTTCGATCACGTCGATTGCCGCGCGCCAGTTTCAGGACAGTCGTGCTCGCGCGGTGGGATCATTTGGTCATCTGGTCTTCCACCACTTTCCACTGACTTCTCCCTTCTCTCCCGGCTCGGCGTGTTGCACACTTGCTGGCCGATGCGCACCCTACCCGTGCCGTGTGATCCGCCATCTCACCCCGCTTGACCCGGAGTCCCCCATGCCCCGCTTCCCCCGCACGCACCAATCACCCCACACCCCGCGCACACTCGCCACGCTGGCCATCCTCGCCGCCGCCATCGCCAGCACTGGCCGCGCCGCGCACGCGCAGGCCATCACGCCCACAACCTTTACGTATCAGGGCGTGCTCACCGACGGCGTCGCCGCCGCGAGCCAGCCGGTGGACGTGATGTTCCAGCTCTTTGACCAGGCCGCGAGCCCGGGGACGCAGGTGGGCGTCACAGTCATGTCCTTCGGCGTGACGCCGACGCAAGGCCGCGTGAGCATCCCGCTCGACTTCGGCCCCGCCGCGTTTGACGGCACCGTCCGCTGGCTGCAAGTCTCGGTGCGCTCGCCCTCGCTCGGCGCCGGCGGCGGGCCGGACGGGTTCGTCGCGCTCAGCCAGCGTCAGCCCGTCACCCCGACGCCGCAGGCGCTGTACTCCGCCCGTGGTCCGTGGTCCGGCCTCAGCGGCGTGCCCGCCAACGTCTCCGGCGCGTTCTCACCCTGGCAGCCCGTGGCCAACAGCTCGTCCATCCGCTTTATCAACGGCAGTGTCGGCATCGGCGTCTTCGTCGGTAACGCCGGCCCCGCGCAAACCCTCGATGTCCGCGGCTACAACGACTCTGGCGTCCGTCTCGCCGCGGGCAAGAACAGCATCTTCAACTCTCTCGGCGGCGAGGTCATCATCGCCCCCGGCTCCGGCCCCACCGGCGGCTCCGTGGAGATCCGCGGCGGCGACGGCAACGGCGAGGGCAACTCCACCGGCCCCGGCGGCAGCGTCAACATCTTCGGCGGCCTGGGCAACGGCGTGGGTAACGACGGCGCCGTCGGCGGCAGCATCAACCTCCGCGCCGGTGACGGCGACGGCGCCACGGGCACCGGCGGCCCCGGCGGCTCGATCACCCTCACCGCCGGCAACTCCAACATCTCCGCCTTCGGCAACATCGCCGACCCCGGCGAGGTCATCCTCACCGCCGGCGCCGGCGGCCTCTTCGGTCCCGACGGCACCGTCTTCCTCCAGCACCGCAGCGTCACCTCCACCCGACTGATCCAGCGCAACCACTTCCCCATCCGCATCCGCAACACCTCGCAGAACACCTTCTTCGGCGGCATGCGCATCAACGACGACGGCTTCCTGGACATGACCAACAACGCCGGCGCCAACCCCACCACCGGCTTCGCGCGGCTCAACAGCTCCGGCAACTGGTCGGCGGTCTCCGACGCCCGCGTCAAGTCCGACATCACCGACGCCACCGGCCTCCTGGACATCGCGCTGAAGCTCCGCCCCGTGCGCTACCGCTACACCGAGCAGCCCGGCTCAGCCCGCGAACTGGGCTTCCTCGCGCAAGACGTCGATAAGGTCGCGCCCGAAGTCGTCACCCACGCCGACCTGCTCACACTCGACTACGCGCGACTTTCCACCATCGCCATCGGCGCCATCCAGGAACTCGAAGCCCGCCACCGCGCCGAGATCGCACGCCGCGACGCCGAGAACGCCGAGCTGCGTGCGCGGCTGGAGCGGCTCGAAAGCCTGTTGAAGAAGTAGGGCCGAGGAAGGGATCAAGGGACCGGGGGATCAGGGGATCAGGGGATCAGGGGATCAGGGGATCAGGGGATCAGGGGATCAGGGGATCAGGGGAGCCCGGAGCGCAAGCTCCGGGTTCATCTCGTGCTGGTCACGCGCACTTTGGGCTCAGCATGTCCGGCTCATCGCCCCAACGGGGCGCAGGAATGTGGCCACGGGTGAAGCGCAGCCCGCGTCCTCGCGGGCGAAGCGCAACCCGTAGAAGCGGATGCTTTCTCCCTCCCCTGCCCCGGAGGGGCAGAGGATGTGCGGTGATTCGCAAATAGCGCGTACAACAACTCGCTGAAAGCATCGATCCCTGTTTGAGTGCCCACTTCAACATGCCGCAATTTCGCGCGTCTTTTCCCGCCGCGTTGCGTGTTGATCAATGCGAGTACGATCTGACATCCCGCCATCGAAAACATATTGGCGTTCGATCTCTTTCACGCGGATGAATGGATAAAAGAGCAACAAAGCTACTTGTCAATCACAGAAATGCCGATACACTTATCGTCGTCGGAGCTTGACTGACCATGGCTGTCATTACGTGAGCCTGCCGCTTTGGCAGGCTCGCATGCGTTTTGAGCCGGACGTGGCGGCCCCGCTGCAGTGGCACCCACTGATTTTGCGACGTAAATCCACTTTCACCCCCGCCTCATGTTGCTCATTGGGACCACGGGTGCGCGGCACAGGCGTTGCAACACCACCCCCAACTCACCGGCAACGTCGCCGGCAAACACAGTTCCAAAGGACGGAACTGTCACGGGTATCGGTGCGCTCGCCTTCGTGGGGGCTTGGGTGCTGTGTCTTGAGTCAACGGATTGTCCTCAAGGGTCGAATTAGATGTTGAACGCACAGACTGATACCAGGGTGGCGAGTACGGTGGAAAGCAAGCCCGACCAGCGGGCGAAGGAACAAAGAGAGGTGAGCACGACTGCGACTGCATCGGCGGCAGCAGGAGCGCCCAACGGAAACGCGGCGAAAGGCAGCACGTCGCAGGCCGCGAGTCCTCCCACGAAGCCAAAGAGCCGCAAGAGCCATAAGAGTAAGAAGGCGGCGGCCACGACGGCCAATGGGAAGCGGAAGAGCGGACGCAAGCCGTATCCGGTTGTCGCGTTCTCGGATGTTCTTCCGCTTGCCGAAGGTATTTGGAAACATAATTCTGGCCAAGAGGTTGTGCGAACGACGCTGCTGGCGAAAATGGGGTTGGACGCGGGAACGCAATCCACCCGCAATCTCATCACCAACTCAAACAAGTACGGAGCGACTGAAGGAAGCTATGCTGCACCTAACCTGAAGTTGACGCCCAAGGGTCTGCTCGCGGTCAGCCCCAAGGCTAATCCGATTGATCAAAGGAAGGCACGGTTCGCATTAGCGATCGGCGACGTGGAAGAGTTCAACGCGGTCTACGAGAAGCGTAAGGGCAACAACATGCCCGCCCCCGAGATGCTGCACGATGACCTTGCGTCACTCGACGCAGGCGACCGCAAAGCGTGTGCCGACGTCTTCACGAGCAACGTCAAACATCTCGGAATGCTTGTGGACCGCGACGGGGCGCAATACCTGATGACGCTGGAAGAGTGGCTCGGGCAAAGGGCGACCCCGCACCCGTCGACTGGTCCAGTATCTACTTCGCCGGGGGTCGACGACATGGCACCGGCTGCGGATACGGCAGCCGTGGACTTCGATAAGGTCTGTTTCGTCATCAGCACGATCAAAGAGGACGGCTCAGACCAGCGCAAACATGCTGACATGATCTTTAACCAGTACATTGATCGAGCGCTCGCCGGTTCAGGCCTAAGGGCTGTCCGCGCCGACAAGATCGGCGATCCGGGAATGATCTCTAAGCAAATCATCGAGTACATCCTTAAGTCCAAGCTAGTCGTTGCGGACCTTTCTTTCCATAATCCAAACGTCTTCTATGAGCTCGCGCTGCGTCACGTGACAGGCAAGCCAACGGTCCACCTGACTCGAACCCAAGACAAGCCACCGTTCGACATCGCGAACTTCCGCGCCATTACCATCGACACCACCAGCGTCGAAATCGCTGTGATGCAGTTGGACACGCTCCGAGCGGTGATAGGAACCGCCATTACAAAGACTCTCGCGAATGGCGAGAGCCGTGACAACCCCATCTTGACGTACTGTCCGACAGCAAAATTCGTCATGGACGGCCAGTAGCACCTAAGCGCCGCCTACCGACACCTGCGAACAACGCTGCATCACCTGTCACCGGGCACGGTCACGGGTGGTTTCCTCCTGCGGGCATTCCGCCCCAACTGGACAAGGAGACTCGTGATGGGAAAGTACCACGTAGCGAAGGCATCGAACGGACAGTATTTCTGGAATCTGCGCGGCGGCAACGGTGAGCGAATCCTTCAGAGCGAGATGTACCCTACGAAGGGTGCCGCGTTTGGCGGCATCTCGTCATGCAAAGAAAATTCGCCGCATGATGAGCGCTACCAGCGGCTGACAACAACGAGTGGGCAACCTTACTTCGCCTTGAGGGCGAGAAACAACGAGCCGATCGGCGTGAGCGAGGCGTACTCGTCAGTTCAAGCACGCGACGCGGGAATTGCCTCGTGCAAGCTCCACGGTCCGACATCGACGACGCAGGACGACACGGGCGAGCGGTGAACGGTCTCGGAAGTGGTAGTGGCACGGGATCGAGGTGCTGGCGGCGACCCGCCGCCGGCACCCCCATCAAGAAAGGACTGAACTTCATGGCTATGGGCGATCATCTCTTTGTGAAGTACCCCGCGTTCGAACACCACGGCATTGATTTGGGCGACGGCACGGTTATCGAGTATGGAGGCAAGGGCACGGGCTCTATGTCCGTAAGGCGAGTGCTGCTGAGCGAGTTCCTTGCTCGCGGGCCGTCGTTCATCCGACACTATGCACCAGGCGCCGCGCTGGACCCACTGCAGACGGTCCAGCTCGCATGGGCACGTCTCCGCGAGCAGAAGTACGATGTATTTAACAACAACTGCGAGCACCTAGCGTACTGGTGCAAGACCGGGCACCACTGGAGTCCACAAGCAAACGCGCTGAAGGAGATCGTAAAGATCAGTGCCGTGGTCGGGGTGTTTGCACTGCTCGCAACCGCGACAGGATGATCGGCTGCAGGCTGTCGCTCACTCTCTGCCTTCCACCGCGTCTTCGCGGATTTTCCTCAAGTCCCCCTCAAACCCTCCGACCAACACCGCACCGGCCACTCTCCGTTGCTTGGCCGTGTCTCATTGACCGCGCGGTCGCAGTGGTCTCCCGCGTCGGCCCCGGAGACTTGATAATGGCCAAGCTTCCTAAGAAACGGGAAGAGATGCCCGCGGCGTTTACTTGTCTCTTGCCGCGGGCGACCCCGCGCCGGGCAGGAGTTGCTCGAGCCGCGCCAATCGCGCGTTGAGTTCGGCCTCGCGCCGGGCAGCATCGGCGGCGCGCTGAGCAGACCGCCCGCGAGCGTGACCGTGCTCGTGGGTGCCAGTGCCACGCGGTTGGCGACGTTGGTGCTTGAGAGATGATCCCACAGCGAGAAGCGGACGAACGCCGTGCCGTCCGGCGGCACGCCCTCAAGCCGACCCTGATACGTCAGCGCGGTGGGCAGCGCCGCGGGCTGACGGAACGTGTCGTTAAAAGTAATCGACCAACCGCCGGAGATGCTGCCGCCGTCGGCGTTCACCGTGTCGTGGACATACAGCGTTCAGGTGCCGTTGGTGTTCAGGCCGTTGAAGGCCCTGAGCGTGTTTGAGTACGGCGTCCCTGGCGCGGGCACCGGCATCACGGTGTTGTTCTGACTCGTCGGGCGATAGGTGCCGGGCACGATCTGCGATGCGCCGGGCACGCCGCGGAGCGCGTCCTGCGTGAACGTCAGGTGGACGCCGCTGTTCCGGACCGCCGTCGTGGCAAGGTGAGACCTTTGGATCACTCAACATCCTCGCGGTGTGCGGGCGTCAACCGGCAGGCGAACGGCTCACCGGCGACGCCCAGCACCAATGCTCACGCGCCGCGACGGCGTCTTCCGCCCCACCCCCCCGCCGCGACGACCGCGCCCAGCGCGAGCAACCCGCCAGCGCCCGGCGTGGGCACGCTGAAGAACACCGACGAGTTGCCGTACTGCGAGTTGTTGGGATTGAAGCTCCCCGGCGGGTACGGCTGCAGGCGATCGAAGATGCCGTTGAGCACCGGGTCGTCTTGGAAGTAGCTCGCGATGCGGATGTCGTCGCTCCGCGCGATCAGGAAGTCTTGGCCCTGGAAGAAGCTCGCCGGCGGCACCGCGGCGTTGCTCACCGCGTTGTACAGCCCGAACGTCAGCGTGCGCGTCACCGTCTGACCCACCGCGATGGTGCCGAAGTCCCACGTCGGCACCTGGAACTGGCCCTGCGGCCACTGGTTGGTCGTGCCGGGGATTCCGCCGGCCTGCGTGTGCGAGTACCACGCCAGCGCGTCGTACCCGATCGCGAACGAGTTGGACTCGCCGAAGGTCGTGCCGGGATTGTTGCTGGCGAGATTCGGTCCGCCGGCGTTGAAGTTGCCGATCACGCCGTCGTCAGACCAGTGGCTGCTGAAGCGCACGTCGTACATCGTGCCGACGTAGGGTGTGGTGGGCACGACGCGGTTCTCGCCGTGCAGGTTCGGCTGGCTGGCCCACGGCCCATTCACAAGATTCGTGTTGTTGGTGATCGAGACGTTCATCCGGTAGCCGATGATGTTCGGCCCGGCCATGACGTAGTTCACGAATGTGCCCTGGATCGCCAGGTGATTCGGCGGGCCGCCGCCGGAGCCATCGATGTTGTCGTGAAACTCGTGCGAGCTGGCAACCGCGAGTCCGTTGTTGTTCAGGAACCACTGGCCTTGCTGCGTCGTTGAGTCGTTGCTCGGCCCGGCGGGCGCGTTGCCCGCGGTAATGGGACCCGCGCCTTGGCTGCGGACATCGAGGCCCGGCGACGCCAACGCCCCCGCAGCCAGCACAAGCACCGCGACCGCCGTCGATGTGCCGCGAGCGCGAACCGCATGACCAGCAGACAGCGTGAGATTCGTGCGCGATTCCATGGCTCTCTCTCCTTGAGCGTCCCTCTTCAGGACGCGTGCGGCTCCGGTCGTCGGCCAACGTTGGTCTGGCGAATCGCGGAGACTCCACCGAGAGTTGACGCGGCGGGCCGAAACCTTGCAGCGTGTGGAAATGAATGTCCGAACGTGCAAGCCCGCCGCAATCACCCCGCGACCGCCTCAGCCCGTCGCAACCGGCCCCCACACCACTCCGTACGCTTCGCCATCGCCGGTGTCTTTCGGTGGTGCAAAGGGGCCAGCATCCGCATCCTCACCCGCAAACTCTGGCGCGCGTTCCCCGAGCTTGATCGCTTCAGCGACGAACAATGCGCTCGCTTCGTCCGTGTCGCCACCTCCGGCTTTGGCGGCCCCGGCTCGCTCACGGCCCTCGTCTTGCGTTGGCTCGCCATCGTCCTGACCGTTCTCATCCTTGGCGGGCTGCTGGCGGTGCCCGCCTATTGGGCGGCCTTCCACGCCTTTGAGCTTGCCGAGGGTCGCAACATCTCCGCCTCGACACTCACACGCAGCGCCGCCGGCGTGTTTGTGTGCGTCGCGATCTTGGTCACGTTCGGCGCCGGACTTCTGCTTCGAGACCTGCTCGTGCGCCGCCGCGTCCGACAGGTCATCGCCGTGCGCGGGCGCTGCTTCGGCTGCGGCTACGCGATGCTCGGCCTCCCGGTGCCCGACGACCTGAAGATCACTTGCCCCGAATGCCGCTTTGAGACCTGGGTCGATCCGGCCCTCGCCGAACTCGTGACAAACGAGGCCGGACAACGCACGCTCAAGCCCCACCCCGAAGCACGCAGGCTCCCGCACTGGGTGAATCGCCGCCTTGCATGGAATGTCGCCAAGGGTGCCGCCCTCCTTGCCCTCGTACTCATTGTCGGCGCGGCGGGCTGGTGGGCATGGAACGAACATCGCCTTGCTGCGCAGGCTCAACGCGCGCAGGCGGCCCGTGTCGGAATCCAGCCGCTACAAGCGATCGCAGACGCCTACTACCCGCTGCCGACGCCGCAGAACACCGGCGAGAATGACGGGTGGAAGATCTTTGAGAAGGTCCGGGCCGTGTACTTACAAGCGGTGGCCGAAGTTCGCAACGCGCCGGACGCGCTCGTGGACGAACAAGGAGTTCCCGTACTCCCGATGCCTCGCTACATCGGTGCAAAGCCGGACAGCTCCGACGGCGCACGCAGCCAAGCTGTCGATCAGGTCGCTGAAATGGGCCGACGGGTGGTGTTGCGGTTTCGTGCGTTGGGCGGCGACGACCTGCTTGCCAGGTTGGCGGCCGCCCCGCGCGCAGCCCGGGACTGGCAAAGCCGGATTCCCCCCGGATCACCGGCGGCTGCGGTCACCGGGGTGAGGTATGAAGACCTGTATCAACAGGCGGAACTGACCCTCGCCATGATGGAGCTGGCACGACGTGACGAAGATCTGCCCACGTACGCCCTCGCGCTGCGATCGACGCTCCGCTTGGTGCATATGGCAGAACGCGAGCCCCTGTCGATGAGCCGGACGCTCGCGATCGGAATCGAGATGACGCTAAACTCACAACTCCGCGAGCACCTTGCCGCGGGCTGCTCGTCTGAGTGGCTTGAACGCGTCGAGACAGAACTTGTCGCCTCACAGGTCGGCACGGTCCCTGTCAGTGACGTGATTAAGGGGGAGTCGATCTGCGCACAAGATTCAATAAGCTGGCTCTTTAGTGATCCCAAACACGTCCGCACGCAGGCGTCGATCGCCGCGTTCGCAGACCCGCGAGTTCGCGGTGGACGAGTCGGAACGTACGAAGAGAACATCGCGGCGGCCCAACGCTGGTACGACGCCTACGCCGCGCGAGCCGATCAGCCACGCCACTCGCGAACTCCGCGCGTTATCACAGGCGCAACCGAACTCGCGGTTCTCGAGATTTTGACGGGCACGATGACGCAGCGCGAGACGGCATGGGACCTCGTGAAGCTTGATCGCACTTCCCTGCGGCTCCTCCTCGCTATCGAGCGCTACCACGCCGCTCGGGCCGAGTACCCCGCATCTCTCGACGAGCTCGTGCCTCTTTACATCAAGTCTCTCCCAACCGACGAGTTCACCGGTCTCGGCTTCGGCTATCGCCGCGTGGACCCGGCGCAGGACGATCAGCATCGGGCGTATCTGTTGTATTCACTCGGCGTTGACGCGACAGATAACTCGGGCAAGTCCCTGTCGACACGACCCGGCGGACCCTTCATGCTCAATCAGGTCCTCTGGGCACGAGACGTCGGCACCGGCTTCGACTTCATCATCAACGACAACCGCCGCTGATCCACTCCGCCACTTTGCCGCTTTGCTAATGCGCCACTTCGCCTCTTCCGATCCGCTACCGTTCGCCGTGTCCGCCGTGCGTCTCACTACTCCCGACTCATCAGCCGCCAGCCTTGAAGCTCGCACCCGCGCCGTGCTCAAAGAGACCTGGGGCTTTGACACGCTCCGCCCGCTGCAATCGGACTCGATCGCTGCGACCCTCGCGCGACGCGATTCGCTCACCGTTCTGCCCACCGGCGGCGGAAAGAGCCTCTGCTATCAGCTCCCGCCACTAGTCACTGGCGAGCTCACGCTTGTCGTCTCGCCGCTGATCTCGCTCATGCAGGATCAGGTCGCGAGCCTGCGCTTCGCCGGCGTCTCCGCCGCGGCATTGCACGCGCACACCACGCCCGACGAACAGGCGGCGCTCCGCGAAGACCTGCGCTGCGGCGAGCTTCGGCTGCTCTTCGTCGCGCCCGAGCGATTGCTCACGCCCTCGTTCCTCTCATGGATCGGGCGGCAGCGCATCGGCGCCATCGCCATCGACGAGGCCCACTGCATCAGCCAATGGGGCCACGACTTTCGCCCGGAATATCGCAGGCTCGCCGAGTTGCGCACGCTGTTCAAGGGCGTGCCGATCTGCGCGTACACCGCGACCGCGACGCCGCGCGTGCGTGAGGACATCGTCGCGCAGCTCGGGCTCGTCAACCCGGTGGTGATGGTCGGCACGTTTGATCGCCCGAACCTGACATATCGCGTGCTGCCGCGTGTGAATCTCCTTGAGCAAGTCGCCGAGGCGATCGGGCGTCATCGCGATCAAGCCTCGATCGTGTACTGCATTAGCCGCAAGGACACCGAGTCGCTCGCCACCTCCCTCGCCTCCCGCGGCTTCAACGCCCGCGCTTACCACGCCGGCCTCGACGCCAAGACCCGCTCCAAGCTCAGCGCTGATTTTCGCAGCGAACGACTCAACGTCATCTGCGCCACCGTCGCCTTCGGCATGGGCATCGATCGCGGCGACGTGCGCTGCGTTGTTCACGCCGCGATGCCCAAGAGCGTCGAGGCTTACCAGCAGGAGACCGGGCGCGCGGGGCGCGACGGTCTTCACGCCGAGTGCGTCCTGCTGCATTCCAACGCCGATCTCGTGCGCTGGAAGAACCTCATCGCGCTCCCGAGCGCCGGCGGCGAGGGATCAAGCCCCGAGGTCATTCACGCGCAACACGAGTTGCTCGACGAAATTCATCGCTTTGTCGTTGCGGGGCGCTGCCGTCATCGCATGCTCAGCGAGTACTTCGGCCAGGAGTACACGCCGCCCGCGCCCGACGCTTCATCCGACATCGGCACCGATCAGAGCCGCGAGCGAGAGCAGGCGGAGCCTTCAACCCAGCGCGGCTGCGCTGCCTGCGATTTCTGCCTCGGCGAGCTCGAAGACCTCCCCGACGCCCAGGAAACCGCCCGCAAGATCATCTCCTGCGTCGCGCGCTGCGAGCAGCGATTCGGCGCTGCGCACATCGCGGACGTGCTGCTCGGCGCCAACACCGAAAAAGTCCGCCAGCGCGGCCACTCGCAACTCAGCACCTATGGCCTCCTCCGCTCCATGCCCAAGGACCGCCTCAGCAGCGCGATCAACCAGCTCGTTGACGCCGGCCACCTCGCCCGCTCAATCGGCGATCACCCGGTGCTCGTGCTCACGCCCACCAGCGCCGACGTGCTGCGCAACCGCATCGAAGTGCGACTCGTTGCGCCGAAGGCCGTCGCAGAGTCCGAGCCCGCGCGCTCGCGTGATCGAACACAGTCCGCGCCGCTCTCGCCCCAGGAGCAAGGGCTCTTCGAATCGCTCCGCGTCTTGCGGCGCGAGCTCGCACAGGCGCGCTCCGTGCCGCCGTTCGTCATCTTGGGCGATGCCCCGCTCATCGAACTCTCTCGCGTCCGCCCCGCCTCGCCCGCGACTCTGCTGAACATCCGAGGCATCGGCGAGCGCAAGGCCGCCGAGTTCGGCACGCCGCTGCTCGCATGCATCGAGGCCTACTCGCGCTCGCACAACCTCCCGCGCGACGTCTCACCGCCCGCGCCAACCGCCGCGCGCGAGCCCGACGCAAGACTCTCGCAACGAGCCGACCGCGCGGCGAGTCTCAGCACCTCCGTCGCGGCGGATCACTTCCGTCGCGGCGCGACCATCGAAGAAGTCATGACGCTCATGCAGCGGGCCCGCACAACGGTCGCCAGCTACCTCGTGGATTTCATCGTCCGCGAGCGCCCGCCCACCATCCACGCCTGGGTCACGCCATCAGACTACACGCGCGTCACCGAAGCGATCGAGGCCGTCGGTCCCACCACCGCGCTGCGACCCATCTTCGAAAAACTCGAAGGCACGCCCGGCTACGACGTCATCAAACTCGTCGTCGCCCATCGAATGGCCAGTTCATCCGCGCGCTAGACCGAACGCTCACCAACAACGCTCGCCGTTCTTATCTGCTATTTGGCATCTGCTACCTGCCATTCTCCGCAGGCCCCCGCAGCATCGCCTCGATCACCGTCCCCACGCGCCGCGCCTGCCACGCACCCAGCGGCCCCGGCGAGAACCCCACGACATCAATCGGCCTTCCATACGTCCCCGCTCGCGGCATGATCCGCAGGCCCGCCGGCGTCAGATATACGCCGTCGATCTTGTCCGCCGTGAGCGTGCGCGTTGATCGCGGCAAGAACAGCCCGATGCCCGTCTTGATCGACACGCTCCCGGCACCGGCCTCGATCGGCTCGATCGCATCACCCGCTCCGGCATCATCACGCCGCGCGCCCGGCCGCACCGTCAGCGTCATCGTCTTCAGCAGCGGCAGCGGGATCAGCCACCACAGCGCCATGAAACCGCCCGCCGAGAGCGCACCGGGCAGTCCCGTCGCGCGATAGGCGTTGCCCACCACCGCGACGGTCATGGCCGTGAACACCGCGACCAAGCCCCACGCAAACGGCCACCAGATAATCGCCGGTGCCGGGCGACGCTTGATCACCAGCCCCTCTCCGGAGATCTCACGCACCAGCACGCTCCCAAGCAACTCGCCCGGCTTGATCGCCGGCAGCGGCGGCATGTCTGCAAACCGCAGCGCCCGCGCCATCGCCGCAAGCCGCAGCGCAAACCACGCCCGCACCACCACGCCGACGACAAACGCCGGCCCACTGGCGATCAATCCAAGAAACAGCGCCGTCAGCAGCGTATTGGCCCACACCGGCAGCGCGTGCATCGGATTCTGCCCTCGCGTGAGGCCGCCCGACACGAGCAGTGGCACAAGGTTGAAGATCACCCCGAGCATCAGCACGAGAAAGAACACCGGCGAGTACATCGCCGCAGCACCAAACCGCCGGCCCGTCTCAAGCCCCGCGGCTCTCGCGTGCGTCTCCTCAAGCGTCCGTGCGTGCAGAGTCTCCATGCGCAAGCACAGCGTACGCCAACACCCCGACAGCGCTCACACCACCAGCCCCACCGACTTGAACTCGTGACTCGGCAACACCGCCTTCACATTCTCATTGCCCAGATGCACCGACACCAACTCCCCCAGCACATCGCGGAAGTCCGTCGTGTGCAGCAGGTCGCGCCGCTGGTGAAGCTGATCCGGCGCGAGCCCCGGCCATTTGCCCGCGACCTTTCGCGCCGTTCCGGCGCTTGCCGCCTGCGCATTGGCCCGCTGCACCGGCCCGCCCATCAGGATCATGCAGTTGCCCCAGCCGTGATCCGTGCCTTGCGTGCCGTTCTCCGCCGCGGTGCGACCAAAGTCTGTCAGCGTCACGACGACGACATCGTCCATCTTCTCGCCCAGGTCTTTCGCGAACGCATCTAGCCCCCCCGCGAGCTCCGATGCGAGATTCGCAAACTGACCATTGGCGCCACCCTGGCCCGAGTGCGTGTCCCAACCGCCCAGATCAACCTGCGCGACCTCGAGCCCGACGTTCGCCTTGATCAATCGCGCGACCTGAGCGAGCTTCCTGCCCAGCCCGTTTTTCGGGTACGCGTCGGCGTTGGCATCTTTTTCCTTCGCCAGCTCACGAAGCTCGCGCACACCGTCGAGCGTCATCTTCGTGCTCTGGCTCAGCAGGTCCATCGCCGGCCCGCGCAGCGAGCGCCGCGTGTCCGGCGCGCAGCAGTACGCGTGCTCCAGTGCCGCCGCGACCGCCTCCGGTGCCGCCTTGCTCGCCGGCAGCACCAGATCATCAATCCCGCGCATCGCCACCGCCTGCGCCCGCCCATGCAAGATCCGCGGCAGGCTCTCACCGATACTCACCGCCCGCAAAGGCCCGCGCCCCGAGCTCGTCGCCAAATGCCGATTCAGCCACCCGTCGCTGTGCAGTGTGTTGCCGACGATCCCCGTCTCCCAGGTGTCCTGCTCCTCAAAGTGCGACCGCGTGTTCTTGCCATACCCCACGGCGTGCGCCGCCACCGCCAGCCCCGAATCAAAGTGCGCCTCCAGCGGCTTCAACTTCGGATGCAACCCGAAGAACCCGTCAAGGTCCAGCGCCGCCGCTTCGTTGCCCTGCGTCGGCTTCGCGATATTGATCGACTTGCGTAAGTCGTAATACGCCGGGTCGCCATACGGCACCACAAGGTTCAGCCCGTCGGCCCCGCCGCGCAGGAAGATCACCACCAGCGTCTTGCCCTTCTTGACGACCTGTGTCGCGTCAATCGCCGGCGCGGCCGCGGCACCCGGCTCACTCGCCCCGAGCGCCGCGAACGGCGACACACCCAAGTACACCGCCACCGCCCCGGACGCTTTCAAAAAATACCGACGTGTCAGATGCATAGGAACTCCGGGAAGGAAAGAGGCACTGGGCACTGGATATCGGGTCGCGGCACAAACGATCGACGAACTTCCAACTCCGCCCCGTTTGCTGACAACTGATCACTGGCAACTGACAACTTAACTCGACCTACCGCAAGTTCACTTCCGGCATCGCCGCGACCATCCCCGCGACTTCACGCAAACGATCCGGCGCGTTCGTCTTCTCCGGCAACGCATCGATCACTTTCCACACCGCCTCGCTCGAACGCTCGCTCAGCACGCCGCCGGTCAGCGCGATCGCGATCGCGTCCATCGCCCGCTGCTCAAGCGCACGCCGCGTTTCCGGCGTCAGGTTCTTCACGCCCAACGCATCCCGCAGGCTCGACGGCACCAGATTCGCCAAGCCCGCGCTGTGCTCCCGCGCGAACTTGAATCGCTGGATCATCGCGTTGCTGTCCGCCCAATCCGTGTCCTCCGGCGCGTATCCGTCCGGCGTCGGGCAATCAAACACGCCCGCGCGGCAGCGCTTCAAGAAACCGCTCGCACCATTCAGCCCCGCCAGCCCGCCGCCCGGGCGCTGGCTCTGCGCCCGCAGCAACCGCGCCGAGTAATCCAGCGGATGCGTCAGCCGCGCCGGCGCATCACGCCGCGCACCGACGGCCTCCGCCATCGCGCCCAGGCACTCGCCCAGATCACCGCCCGAAGTCTGAAACACCCGCGCAACCTCGTCAACCATCGCCTCAGGCGCCGGCGCTTCGACATAGCTTTCCACCAGTTGCTCCGCAATGAATCGCGCCGTCTTCGGATGCCGTGCCAGCATTTCGATCGCTGACAGCGTGCGGTCAAACTTCTCCAGCGCGGTTGCGCCCGCGAATCGCACGCCGAACACGGCCTGCTCACGATCATCGTTCAGCCGCGGGTCAAAGCGGAACTCCGACTCACGCACGTCACGATCGTTTCGCCCTTCGCTCTCGGCCTGTCTTGCCGCGATCCACCCGGTCAGCAGGCGCGCCATGGCGGTGACATCGCTCTGCACGTACCCGGCCTTCACGCCCAGCGAGTGCAGCTCCATGATCTCTCGCGCGTAGTTCTCGTTGAGCCGGCCCTTGTAGCTCTGCACCTGGTCCAGATACAACATCATCGCGGGGCTGGTCGCTGAGCCCAGCAGCAACTGGTCAAACGGCGCGTTGCCCTGGGTCGCGACGCGTGCGTATTCCTGCCACGCGCGATCGGACTCGATCTTGCGGAGCCATGTTGTGAAGTGGTTCTGCACCCACGCGTTGAAGCGAGCGCCCGCAGCGTTCCGCGTGATCGCGTGCTGCGCGATGACGCGCTGCGCGTTGTCGTTCTCGTTGCGATGGATCTTGAACTGCGAGACCCCGGCCGCGACGCTCAGCCGCTCGGTGCGGGCGGCCATCGCGATCGCGCTGGTCACGAACTCACGCGCCGACAGCGTGAGCGCCCGCGTCATCGTCACGCTGTCGGCACCATGCCCGAAGCGCGCTGCCAGGTGTACCGCCCGCTGATAGCGCGTCGGCTCCGCGGGCTCCTCGCCCAGCACATTGATCTTCGCCGCTGGCGTGTCGATCACCTTGCCCGCGACGTCCGTCACGCGAAGCGCGATCGATCGCTCGCCCGGCGCGATCTCGCGCAGCGAAAGCGCCGCATACACCGGCCCGCACGCGCGCGACCACTCGATCGGCATGCCCCGCGCGACGCCATCAACGACGACGTCAACGCTCGCGATCGCTTCCTCCGATCGCACGCGTGCGATCAGCGCCTCAACTGCGTACGACTGATGCCCCGCGCCGCTCGGATAGAGCAACTCCGCGGTCATCGGCGTCGTCGAGGCGGTTTCCACCGGCTCAAAGATCACCGACTCAAAGTTCACGCCCGGCTCGCCCGTCGTCGCCTCGTATCCCTTGTGATCAAACCGCACGACCAGCGACTTCATCCCCGGCGTCAGGTCGACCTCGCCCGCCGCGAGCACCGCCAGCGCTCCACGCGTCTGCACCGTGCCGATCGTCGTTAACTGCCCGCTCGGCTCGCCGTCGCGCTCTGTGCGAATCGCCAGTCCCACCTTCGGCAAGCCCTTGCCCGTCGCGCCGCGCGCTTCCAGCAACACGCGGTACCGCCCCGTCATCGCGCCCGGCAGCCGCAACGCATACTCCACGCCCGACGACAGCCCGGCCCGGCGCTGCTCGCGCGAGTCGTTGTTCGCCCGGACCACTTCGACAAAGCTCCTGTCCCACGCCGGGTCGTGCATCGTGAACCGCCAAAACGCCCGTGCCAGTGACGGCGTCAGCGTCATCGGCGTCGCCTCCGCCTCAGCACGCGCACCCTCCGGCCCCATCAGCGTCTGCACCAGCGACTTGGATGTCAGCCCGTTGTGCGCCAGCGCCACCACCTGCACCTGATTCTCGCCCGCTCGCAACATCGAAGGCCGCACCCAGAACCGCGGTCTTGCCGACCGTTGCCTCGCCACCTCCACCCCATTGATCATCAAGCGCGACAGCGGCGCCGGCACGCGCTCAGACGCCTCCCACGAGCACTGCGCCTCAAGCTCCACCACGCCCGCCGTCTCGCGCCCGTCGAACTGCGTCAGCCACGCGACACGGAACAGCCGAAAGCCCGTGCCAAGCTGATCATCATCCTGCAGGAGCTGCGGGTCGTTGCGATCCAGTGCCTGCAGGAACGGGTCCTTGCTCTCGCCCGCATCCCCCATCGTCATCATCGTCATCGCATCGCCGGCATCCGGCTTTGCGTCCACGTTCGTCCCGGGCTGCGTCTCAGGCTTTCCTGCCTCGGACTTCGGCGCGCCCGCCATCATCGCGCCATCGTCCTGCATCGGTGCCGCGTCCGGCTTAGCCGCCATCTCGCCGCCGGCGTTCATCATGCGCTCGTCACCGCCAAAGGCCGTGAGCATCGTGTCCGCCGGCCCCGTCATTCCCGGCGAGCTCCGCGAAGCGCCCAACCGCCGCAGCTCCAAGCGCTCGATCCGCAGATTCCGATCGCCCAGGTTGCCCGCCGCGATGTCGTTCTCAAAGCGCGGCGACAGCATGCGGTCGCCCGCCTCCAGCTTCACTGGCACGCCGAGCGTCACGCGCTGCCAACCCGACGCGATCAACTGACCCGCCGTACTCGGCTGGTTCGCGCCATCCACCACGACCGAGACACTCGGAAACGCGCCGACGCCAAAGTCTCCCGCCGCGACGACCGCAAGCTGATAGAACCCCGCTTCCTCAATCTTCAAGTTCCAGCTCACGGGTGGGTCGGCGGAGTTGTTGATCACCACGCGCCCGCCCTTGCCCTCAAACGCCCGCGCATCCATCCCCGTGACGACCTTGCCGCGCTTGAAGCGCTCGGCCCGCTCATTGTCGCGCAGGTCCGCCGCGACCACGGACATGACGCCCTCGGCACCGCCGCTCGCGGCGCCCAACACGCGCACCCGCGTCGAGTGACCAACGATCGCATCCCCCGCGCCGCGCGTCGCTGTCGCCACCATCGACCACACGCCTGGCGACAGCTTGTCCGTATCGATCACGAACGCCGCCGTGCGTGTCGGGCCGCTTTCAAGCTCCGTGACCGTGACCGGCGCAAAAGTCATCGCCGTGCCGCCTGTCGCGCCGAGTTCCCCCTCCGGCCGCATGCTCAGCGTCATTTCCCCCAGCGCGTCGTGGGGATCATCCAGCCACGTCACGCCCACGCCCACCTTGCCCCACACGCCCGCGCCGTCCATCGGCACCACGACGCGAGGCGTCTGCAGCCGCGCCCACACGCCGCCGCCATCGCTCATCGCGCCGCGATCCTTCACGACGCGCACGCTCTGCTTGGCATCCCCCACACTCAACACCGCGTCGCCCGGCTTCATCGCGCGCACACGCACGAACGCCAGATCAAACCCCTCCAGAAACTCCGGCTCGCGGATCACGCGCAGCACGCTCTCATCACTCGACGTTGCCCGCACCAACACCCGCGCCGTCGCCATCGCGCCAAGCCGCACCGGCAGCATGTGCGTCCGCCCCGCGTCCACGACCGTCGACCCCACATCAAAGCTCAGCGCCAGCCCGACGCCGTCCGCCGCCGCCAGCTCCCGCGTCGCGACCTCGCGCGGCTCCGCCTCGCTCTTCGCCGCCGCCTTCACGCTCGGCTTCGCCGCAGGCTTCTCCGCGGCGCGAACCTCCGGCTTCGCATTCGCCGGAGTCTTCGACTCGACAGCCTTCGGCGCTTCCGGCTCCGGTTCATCACTCCGCGCCGGTCCGACCGGCGCCAGCATGGCCGTCGCCGCCGCGAGCATCATTACGCGCGCCCAGCGCCCGCCGCCCGCGATGCTCAACGCAGATCCGTCCGCCATGGCATACACTCCGTTGTCAACCAGCCTCGTCGCCCGCAGCGCAGACCCATCGCGCACTTGGGGCGCACACAGTGTACCTGTGCAACCGCCTTGCGCTGCAACGCGATTCACGATTCATCGCGGCCCAATCGCCGCCGCCAGCCGCCACCCCAGCCCAACCCACTCGCCCCGGTTGACGGCCAGGTGACCGGCGACCCGGACTGCGCCGCTTATGGCTGCTGCGATCAAGCCCTGACCAGGTTCACGGGCCATCCGTGCACCGGGCCCGGCCGTCAACCCGAGCGAGTGTGCCCCAGCATAGGCCTTCGTCTTCCCCGCTTCGATCTATCATGCGCGATGACCCATCCGCGCCAGAGCGAACTGGACACGCTTCTCCACATCACCAACCTTCCCACAGCCGCCGGCCAGGAGTGGCGCGTCGATCGCGCGATCCGCGCCTGGGTCGCCTCGCGCCCCGGCCTGACGCTCACCGCCGACGCCGCGGGCAACCTCGTTGTCCGCTTCGCCGACACCACTGACGCGCCCACGTCCGCGCCGCTCTTTATCACCGCGCACATGGACCATCCCGCGTTCGTCATCGAACGCCTCATCGGCCCCGGCACCTTCGAAGTCTCCTTCCGTGGCGGCGTCAACGACATCTTCTTCGTTGACGCCCCGATCACCTTCTTCACCCGCGACGATCAACGCCTCGCCGCCCGCCTCATCGGCGACGCCGGCCAATCTTCCGCCGCCGGCAAGCATTACCTCGCCGAGCTCAGCGCTGAACACGACAACCGCGCCCACACCCTCGACGTCGGCTGCGTCGCCCGCTGGTCCACTCCCGACAGCGAGATCATCGACGGCGTCCTGTACGCCCCGGCCTGCGACGACCTCGCCGCCTTGGCCGCCGCGATCTGCACCATGGACCGCCTGCTCGCCGCGCGTCAGGCCGGCGGCATGCCGACCGACGTCCGCCTGCTCTTCACCCGCGCCGAAGAGATCGGCTTCGTCGGCGCCATCGCCAGTGCCAAGCTCAAGACCATCCCCGCCGGCTCGCGAATCATCGCGCTGGAAAACTCCCGCGCCTTCGCCGATTCCCCCGTCGGCGGCGGGCCCATCGTCCGCGTCGGCGATCGCATCAGCATCTTCTCCCCATGGCTCACCGCCGCGTGCGCCGCCCGCGCTGAAGCCATCTTCGGTGGCGCCGCGACCCCCCGCGCCACCGACACCGCCCCCCCCTCCCGCGACGCCTCAAAGCGCCCCTGGCAACGCAAGCTCATGGCCGGCGGCGCCTGCGAGGCCTCCGTCTTCTGCGCGCACGGCTACGACGCGACGTGTATCTGCTTGCCGCTGGGCAACTACCACAACATGCCCCATCTCGCCGAGCACCAGGCCGGCACCTACAACCCCGCCACCCACGGCCCGGCCCGCTGCGAACGCGAGTTCATCCACACCGAAGACTACCTCGGCATGATCGATCTGCTGGTGGCGCTGGGGCATGAGCTGCCGGGGGCCGAAGGCTTCCTCAACCGCCTTGACAAGATGTACGAGGACAAGAAGTACGTGCTGGGCTGAGAAGGGCCGAGGTTCGAGGGCCGAGGTTTCAATCAACGCGACACCATCGTGCCACCGACCTCGCTTCGAGGTCGGTGCACCTGATCAACCACCCGCCCAGCGTCCCGTCACGATGACCGACTGCCGATTGCCGCCCGCCCTCACCGCACAATCACCGCCCCATGCGGCATGCTCCCTACGCCCACCGTGAAGTCCGCCTTCATCAGGTCGCCCGGCTCGTCGTTACGCCCGGATCGCAGCGTGTAGAACACCAGTTCGCCATCGCCCCCGCCCGACGCCGCGGCGCTCACGCGCGAGACGACCAGCACCGTCTTGCTCATGTCCAGCGACACGCCCATCGGCAGGCCACCGGCATCAAACTCGCGCGCCGCGCTCAGACGCCCGTCGCTGGCGATGTTCATCAGGCTGATCACGCCGCCCACGTCTTCACCCGCCGCCGCGCCCTGATTCGCGCCCCGAGCACTCGTCACCACCACGCTCGAGCCGCGCACCACCAGGCCCGTCGGTGAGATTCCCACCGGCCCGCGCCCGATGACCGCGTGCGCCGCGTCGGCGAAGTCTCGCCCGTCCGCGCCCGGCCGCATCTTCGCGTCGCGCTCAAAGCGGATCGTCGCGACGCTCCCCGGCGTCGGCGCACCGCCCGTGAACCCCTGCGATACGACGACGAACGTGTTGCCGTCGTCGCTGAACGTGCCGAACGCGGGCGTCTGGTCGGTGTCGCCCAGCATCACCGGGCTACCCCACGCCGCGAGCCCGAGCCCGCCGCTGGCCTGGTCCACTTCAAAGAACGCGACAGACTTGCTCTCGGAAAGCACGACTGCGACGAAGCGTCCCGACGGATGCCACGCCACGGAGTACGCCCCGGCGTTCTCTGACAGCCCCAGGTCGCCGAGATTCCACGCCGCGCCGCCCTCGAGCACGCCGTTCTGCACGCGCCCGATCGCCACCTGCGCCCCCGGCTTGTCACACGCCACCGCCAGCAGCGTTCCCGACGGGCTCAACGCGATCGACCGCGGCCGCATTCCCATCATCGACATCGTGCCAATCTTCGGCCCCATCGGGTCCGTCAGATCCACCGACACCACACCGTCGCCCGCGCCCTGCCACGTCGTCGGCGTCGCGCCCTTGCCGCCAATTGCAAACCCAAACGTCCCATCGCTCGACACGCTCACCACGCCCGGCTGCCCCGTCATCGTGTTCGCCAGCGGCAGTTGCGCAAAGCTCGTGTCCCACTGTGACACGCCCGCGGCGCTATCGGCGATCGGCAACCGAATGACCGTCAGCGCGTCAGCGCCCTTGGCATTGGACGCATCGCCATCCCCCAACGTCGCGATGTACCGACCCGCGATCGACGCCGCGCTCGGCGCCGTCTCAAGCTCCGCATGCCGACCCGCGCAGCCACCCAGCGTGCCAGCCAGCGCCATCAACACACACCCCGCGCTCAGAGCGCGAAGCGACATCGTGCGAGCGTTCGAGCGAACCGAAGTCAGGCGGCGTTCCATGTGCGATTTCCCCGTCAGGTGTGCGAGTGTCAACCGAGCGCAGCGTAGCCGCGACGACCCCAAACTCGCAACTCTCAACACGCAGTCAACGCGCCGCAGGATGAACGCGTCCTCACGAAAGCAGGCCGTCGATCGTTAGCACGCGTCCACCAATCTCCGCCGGCTCCTGCCCCTCCGGCGCCGCCCGCATCGCCCGCACAAACTCGCGCAAGTCCGGCGCAAGCGCTGCGACGAACCTCAGCCCCTCGTTCGTCGTCGGATGTCGGAACCGCAGCAGCGCCGCGTGCAGCGCGACACGCCCCATTCCGGGCCACACCCCGTCGCCCCCAGCGCCGGCTTCCAGCAGCACGCCGCCGTAGAGATCATCGCCGACCAGCGGATGCCCATGGTGCGCGCAATGCACACGGATCTGGTGCGTGCGCCCAGTTTTCAACTCAATCTCCAACAGCGTCACCCACATCCGCCCGGGCGGTGCCGGGTGCAACTCGCCCCCCGAGTCCAGCCTCGCCCGATCACGCTGCTCCGTCGCCGGCACCGTGAAGTAGCCCAGCACCCGCGCGATCGTGATCGCCGGCTTGCCGCCACCGTCGTGCCGGATGATCTGCTTCTCGCGATGTCCCTTCTCGCGCGAGATTGCCGGGCCCATCGGCTCGTCAAACGTCGTCTGCAAGCGCTCGACGCGCCCATGCGCTACCGCGACGTAGCGCTTGTCCACGCTCCGCAGTTCAAACTGCCGCGCAACCTGCCAGTGTGCCTGCTCAGTCTTCGCAAACACGATCGCGCCGGACGTCTGCCGGTCCAGGCGATGGATCACGCCCGGTCTTGCCAGCTCCTTGCCAACCTCGCTGAGCTTCCCGCCGCGCCCCGCGCCCTGCCCGTGCGCAAAGTGATACGCCAGCGCGTTGATCATCGTCCCCTTGTTGTGCGACCTCGCCGGGTGCACGATGATGTCCGGCGACTTGTTCACCACGATCATGTGCTCATCCTCAAACATCACATCCAGCGGGATCGCCTCCGGCTGCACCACCGCGCTCGGCGGCGGCGGGATCAGCACCTCCACCAGATTCCCCTCCCGCAACATCGTCGAGCTCTTGGCCTCACGCCCGTTCACCGTCACCCCGCCCGCCTCAATCACCGCCTGAAGCTTCGCGCGGCTCATAAACGTGATGCGATCCACCAGATACTTGTCCAGCCGCTTGTTCAAATCGCGCTTCAACTTGAACCGCACCCGCTGCGGCGCGATCTCCTCGTCCCCGCTCTCGCCGTCTTCGGCGACAATCACGTCGCTGTCAACCGCGCCCGCGACATCGCTCGCCACACCGCCGTCGGCGTCGGTGTCCGCGACATAGTCCTCATCCGTGATCGCTTTGCCCGGGTCCGCGTGCGCCTCGCGCTTGGCTCGCAGCTCCTCCTCCGCCGCGCGATACAACGCCCGCTTGTCGACCTTGCCCCCCGGCAAGATCAACCCGCTCGTCCGCGGCCGATCAAACTCCACACCCCCCGCCCCGCTCCCGCCCGCAGCGCCACTCCCACCGCCCGCGCCGCCACGACCGCCCTCCGCCGCTCCCTCTGAGCCCGCGCGACGTGAAGCCTTCCGTGCCATCGTCGTTCTTCCCGTCCGCCCGCGCTCAACCGCCGCAAGGCCGCATCACATACCCCAACTCACGGCGTCTTCGCCGGCACCGCATCCGGTGCTACCGGTGCCGCAGGCGCAACCGGCCCAGCTGCGGGCGTCACCACCGTTGGCACCACCACCGGCGCCTTGGGCTTCAGCAACGTCGGCGCAAAATCGTAAGGATTGGCCACTGGCTCGGCCCGCCGCCCGTCCGGCTGCGTCACGACCGGATCCACCGCGACGCCCTCGCGCACCTGCTCCGACGTCAGCGAATAACTCACCACGCGCCGGTCATATTTCGTCTTCACAGCGCTGGCGCTGGGCAGCCCGGGTGCGTTCTTCAGCGAATCCAGCGACGCGATTCGCTGCTTGGCGATCTCGGCCGGCGTCTTGAACCCCGCGCGATCGCTCAGCGCGACCACGCGCTCATAGCTCACCCGCGCCTCGTCCCACGACTTGCGGGTCTCGCTCACCGACGCCAGCCCAAACGCACCGGCGATCGCCAGCACTTCCTTGCCCTTCACATCACCCACATCGACCAGCACCTTGCGATACTGCGTCTCTGCCTGCGCCAATCGCTCGTTCGCCTGCACCTCGCTCAGTTGGTCCCCTTCATTCTTCACGCGTCCATCCGGACCGAACTCCGCGCCCGGCACCGTCCGCGAGATCGCCGACTCCAGCAGGATGTCCGCCGCTTTCAGCCGGGCCATCGGCTCGACCGACTGCTGGCCAACATGGTCTTCCGCGACGCGCAAAAGGCTCATCGGGTTGCCCGACACCGTCGCGGAGTCCAAGTCCTTGAACGCCGCGGCTTGGGCCTGCACCTGACGTGTCTGCCAGAACTTCCAGCCCTGATACCCCAGCACGACCAGCGCCACGATCAGCAGTGTCGGCGCCAGATACGTCCGCAACAGCTCGATGAAGTCCTGGCTATACCGGGACTCTTCAAGCCCCGCGCCCACCGTGATCTGCTGCTGTCGTTTATCGATCGCCATGTGTGTTCACCGCTCCGTGAGTGCCCGCGCGTAACCCGAAAATCGCCCGTTCCACGCCGCACTTGACGCAGCGTTTGATCGGACAAGTCCGAGCCGCAAGTCTAGGCGAAGACCCTCACCAAAACCGCCACGCCGCGCCCTGCGCCAGCAACGCCCCGGGCACGAGTCGTTCTCGGACGAGCTCCACGAACTCGCTCAGCCCGCTGGAGCCCGTGCCCGCACCCTCCCGCGCTCGGGCTCCACGAACACTCAATCGCACATCGCTCATGCACGCGTCGCTCACGCCCAGATCCGTCCGCAAATGCACGCGCACTGCCTGGGCCCCAAGCTCGCCAGCCGCGCCGTCAACCACATCAAACGCCGGATGCGCCGCATCGCCGCACAGCACGAGCAGATCCGCTCCCGCCGCCGCGCGCACCGCCGCCACCCGCGCCGCCGCCTCGATCTCCGCCTCGTCCCGAGGCTCCTCGCTCGCCTCCCCCTCCCCCCGCCGGGCCGCCTCCCACTCCGCCCGCGTCATCCCCGGCAGGTCCAGCCATCGCACCGCCAGCCCGCCCAGATCGAGCATCACGCCCACGTGATCGCGCGTCGTCCCCGCCTGATCCGCGCTCAGCGCTACCGCCCGCCCCGCCAGCGCGTTCACCAGCGACGACTTGCCGATGTTCGCCGGCCCCAGCGCCGCGATCGTCGGCGGCTCGATCAGCCGCCTCATCACGCGTGACCGCGCGAGCATCTCCGGCTCCGCCGCGATCATCTCCAGCGCCGCCGTGTCATCCACACTCGCCCCCACCCGCGCCGCAACGTTCCCCCACGCCGCCGGCTGCGCCAGCAACTCACCCACCGCCAGCGTCGAGCCTGCGCGCGACAGTGCCTCCAACATTCGCGCCTCGATCAGTGTCCCCGCCTCACTCCATCGCTCGCGCACGTCCTCATCGCCAGCTGCGCGCCGCAGCCCGCTCCGCTCCAGATGTTCCATCAGACTCCGCACGATCTCAGGCCCCGCGTGCGCCATGATCGTGCAGCACCGCTCGCTCCAGCGCGCCACCACGCCGCGATCAATCCCCGCCAGATCGCGCAGCGCCACCCCGCCAACCGCCACCGCCCGCACCCCCATCGCCCGCAGCGCGCCCTCGACCTCCCCGCGCACCTCGATCATCGCGATCGCCGAGTCGCCCCGCGGCTGCCCGCTCACCAACTCAAACCACGCCCCCGCAGCTTCAAGCGGCCCCGCAACCTCACGCGTCATCGTCATCATCCTCATCGACGCCGCCCTCATCACCTGCGTTCAACATCGTCCACGCCGTTTCCATCCCCATCAGCACCAAGTCCGGCACGATGTGCTCAACCAGATCATCGCGCTCAAAGATCAGTGGCGCATCGCCCCCCGTCGCGATCACGCGCGGGTACGCGTTGTTCAACTCCGCGTATTGGTCAATCTGCAATCGCGCCAGCCCCCGCACCGCCGCGGCGCAACCCAGCCGCATCGCGTCCGCCGTCGTCCGGCCGATCGCCCCCTCCGGCAGTGCCCCCCCTCCCACACCCCCATCCACCCGCGGCAGCGCATCAGTCCCCGCGCTCAACGCCTCCAACATCATCCGATACCCCGGCGCAATCACGCCCCCCTTGAACACGCCGAACGCATCGACGAAGTCCACCGTCACCGCCGTGCCCGCGTCGATCACCACGCTCGCCTCGCCGCCCCGCCGATGCGCCGCCAGCGCGCAAAGCAACCGATCAACCCCCACCGTCAACGGCGGCACAAGCTCTGTCAACATCGGAATCGGCAGACGCGAGGCACCATCCATCGCCCCCGCGCCGCCACTGCCTGCTGCGTCCGACGCGCTGCCGCCCTTCACCACCGGCGCGACCAGCCGATACACCCGCACCATCTCCCCGCCCAAGCGCTCGCGCAGCGCATCGAGCATCGGCGTGGACACGCGCTCGTTCACCGTCGCCAGGACGATCGCCACCCGATCCCCAACCGCCGCCGCCAGCGCCTCCGCCACGCCCGCCACCAGCCCCTCCCGTGGCTCATTCATCAGCACGCGGCTCGGCTGCAACCCCTCCGCCCGCGCCCCCTCCCCCGAGTCTTCCGCTCGCCCACGCCACGATGCCAAACGCGTCCGCGAGTTGCCCACCGACACCATGATCACTTCGTCGTAGTTCATCACGCAGACCGTAGCGCGGCCAGCCGCCAGCTTTCAGCCCCCAGTCGTCAGCAGCCCGACGGACTGCACGCCCGTAGCCGGGGCGTGAAGCGAGTCTTCGAGCGACATCCGCGAAAACAGCGGCCGCGCAAGTCGCACCCCGGACGGGATGCTCCCCGAGTCGAAACACCCGCGCTTCCCGTTCCTTCCACTGCGCTCACCGCATCCCCTGACTTGCTCTGCGGCCCTCTGCCCAACTCCGCGCACTCTGCATACTTCCCTGCTTGCCTCCCCTCCGTGTACGAACTCTTCCCCCGCACGCCAACGAGCACGCCGCGCACCCCTTACACTTGATTTCGTCAGTGTCCAACCCACCGCCCCCGATCACCACACGCACACGATGCCGCGTTGCCGGATAGACACCACGATTCAGCGCCACACCGTGGACGGCTTTGATTTTCCGCTGGGCACCTACCCCATCGAGCCGATGGCCTTTCGCGCCGGCTACACGCTGCACTTTGAGTCCGCCGACGCCGACGACAACGACGACACCGGCCAGCTCGAGCAGTGGCCCGACCGTTACGTCTTTGACATCGTGATCAAGGCCACGCGCGTTGAGTCGCTCTGCCGCTCGCTCTTCAGCATGCTCCCCGGGCGTGTCTACCCCATCCTCGACGTCCTCGGCAACGACGCCTATCGCGAGGCCGACCCGTACGTCGCCTACGACCTCATCGGCCAGGAGCACTTCACCGAAGCCCTCCGCCGCTACCGCGGCTGGTTCTACGAGGACGGCCTCGTCGGCTTCGGCGTCATGAGCGACGAGCCCTTCATCTATATCTTCATCGACGAGCACAAGATCGTCACCGTTCGCGTCGAGGCTTCGCTCAAGCCCAAGGTCGAGAGCATCCTCGCCGCGTTTGATCTGCACGAAGTTGATCAGATCGCCGGCGCCGACGCCGCGCTCCACGAGCACCGCGGCGTGCTCGATTGCCCCACCGATCGCCCCGACCTGCTCTGCCCCGAAGAGATCATCGAGGAACTCCGCGACTCCTGGGGCCTTCAACTCAACATCGACATCGACCGCAACCTCGACGAGTTCGGCAACGCCCTGGGCTTCACGCCTTGGCGCTGCCTCGTCCGCGTGCTTGATTCTCCGAGCGCCGAGATCCGCTATGCCGAGGTCTTCCTCATCGCCGATTGCTACAGCGGCGCCGTGCGCCAAGCGTGCGAGGCGGTCGAGGACCTGATCGATGACGACGCCGCGAAGACCGACGAAGGTCGACTCGGCTCCGGCCGCACCAAACCGCGCCGCAGCCCGCGCCCATCGCACCTCCGCAGTGAGCCGGACGCCGACGCCGATCAGGCCAACCCCTTTGACGATCTCGATCTCGAGCTCGAGCCCGAGACCGAGCCGCTTGACGACGCCGGCGATAACGACGACGACACACCCGACATCGACGCCCTCTTCTGCGATCGCGTCAGTGAATCCGACTTCGAGCAAGCCATTCCCGACTCGCGCGGCAAGAACGTCCCGCTCAACGCCGATCGCATCATCTTCACGCGCTGGCTCGAGTGACCGTGCCACCGACCTCGCTTCGAGGTCGGTGCCCGCAGACTTCCAACAGCCGAAGTGTCACCGTCCGCGCAGCGTACCACCGACCTCACTTCGAGGTCGGTGGCACGCAGTCTTCCATTCACGCCAAGTCAATCCGGCATCGTCACCCGTCGCGGCCGTCGCGGCCCGCGCAACCCCATCTCATCACCACCGCCGCCCGAGCCGCCGATGCCGCCATCGTCGCGCTCTTCCGCCGGCTCAACCGGCCCGCCCGGCAGCTCCTCATTCAGCAGACCCGCCTCGATCGCGATCCGCGTCAGCTCGACGCGATTGCGAACACCTAGCTTGTTACCCAGCGCCAAGCGGTGCGCCTCGATCGTCTTGCGACTGCGGAACAGACGCTTGGCGATCGACGCCGTCGTCAGCCCACGCGCCACCAAACGCAAGATCTCCAACTCACGCGGCGTCAGTACTGAAAGCCGCCCGTGATCCACGAACTTCGCGTAGACGTGCTCGACGTCCACCGTCTCCGAACGATCGCGATCCGACGGCACCGTACCTCGGCACGTGATCAGAATTCGCGCCAGCCCACCCACAGATTCCGGCAACCGCCGCAGTGTCGTCCGCGTCCGCACGCCCCGCCACACGCTGTGGAGCACGATCGGCTTGCCGCGGCTGGCCACCCGCCGGAACAGCTCCAACCGCTCTGCCGCCGCATCCGCCGGCAAGAGTTCGTTCACTGTCAGCCCAACCCGCGCGTTCTCCGGCCGCCAGAAACTCAGCTTCGGACTGACAAAGAGAAACCGCCCGTCCTGATCAACCACACCAATGTCGCAGCCCGTATCCTGCAACAGCGTGTGCCAAAACTCAGCCACCAAGGCATCTTTTAGTTCGGGAATCGCCGCGAGTTCGGCGTGATCAACGATTCGGTCGGTCATCGGGAAACCTCCGTGTGGGGGCACATAGTCAGATTAAGGGCGATCAAAAGGCTCTTCCTGAGCAGCCAAGTATATACCTAGGCAGGGAACAGTCGACTCATTCAAAATTCTAGAAGACCAAGGCGGGCAAGGGAATACCCGCACGAAATCACCCTCGACTCCTTCGTTTGGACATAGGCCATATACGTAGGCGAATCGAGCATGGGCGCACAAATGACCAGTTTTTGGGTCGCAAAGCCCGCATGCCCATAAAAAATTGCGATCCAACGGTCCGAGAAGGGCGACCCGGCCTTACAGCCCGATCAGCAGCCGCTCCGGCCGCTCGAGCGAGGACTTGATCGCGACCAGGAACTGCACCGCCTCTGAGCCGTCAAGCAAGCGGTGGTCATAGCTCAGGGCCAGGTACATCATGGGCCGCAGCGCGATCTCGCCCGGCTTGTCCGGGTGCTCAACCGGGCGGTTCTTGATCGAGTGCATGCCCAAGATCGCCGACTGCGGCGCGTTGAGGATCGGCGTGCTGAGCAGCGAGCCGAAGATGCCGCCGTTGGTGATGGTGAACGTGCCGCCTTGGAGGTCGTCAAGTCCGAGCTTGCCATCGCGGGCCCGGCCGGCGAGCTCCTTGATCCCGGCCTCGATCTGCGAGAACGACAGGTCCTGCGCGTTGCGCAGCACCGGCACCGTCAGACCCTTGGGGGTGCTCACGGCGACGGCGATGTGCTGGCCAGCGTGGCGCTCCACCTCAAGCTCGCCCGTGGGGCTCTTGACGATGTACGAGTTCACGGTCGGGAACGCCTTGAGCGCCCCCACCGTCGCCTTGACGAAGAACGACATGAAACCCAGCCCCACGCCGGTTTTTTTCTCAAACTCTTCCTTGTACCGCGTGCGCAGGGCCATGACGTTGGTCATGTCCACTTCGTTGAACGTGGTGAGCATCGCGGCGGTGTGCTGAGCTTCGACGAGTCGCTGCGCGATGCGCTGGCGCAGGGGCGAGAGACGCTCACGCGAGCCGGGCGCGGCCGGGGCGGCGCCGGCAGCGGGTGAAGTTCTCGAAGACTGAGGAGCGGCGGTGGCGGCGTCGCGCGGTGCGCTCGCAGCGAGCACGTCTTGTTCACGGATGCGGCCCGCGGGGCCGGTGCCGTGGATGCCCGAGAGGTTCACGCCCTTCTCTTCTGCAACCTTGCGGGCCAGCGGCGTGGCGCGGACGTCGCTCGCGCTGGCGTGGGCCGGCTGCGGCGCGTGGGCGGCACCGTTGGAAGTTGCTGCTTGCGGAGAAGTCGCGGGCGTTGCGGCGTCGCCACCCGCTGGCGCGCTGGCCTTGTCGTCGATCGTGCCGACGACGGCGCCGATGTCCACCGTCTCGCCCTGCTTGGCGCGCTGCGAGATCACGCCCGCGGCGGGCGCCGGGATCTCCAGCGTCACCTTGTCCGTCTCAAGTTCGAGCACGGCTTCGTCGCGCTTCACGAAAGCGCCGTCAGCCTTGAGCCAGCGCGTGATGACGCCGCTGGAAACACTCTCGCCTGCGGAGGGGATGACGATGTCGATGGGCATGGGGCGGGATCCTCGGAAAGGCGTGAGGCTTGAGACGTGGGGCTTGAGCAAGACAAAAGACGACAAAGGAGCAGATCAGCGCTTGGACTTCGCGGCGGGTGCTGGCGTCGCGGGCACGTGGCCGTTGGATTTGGTGGCAGGCGAGGCGGGTGACTTCGCCGCAGTGTCTGATGACGCCGCGGGCTTTGCACCGGTGGTGGGCGTGCCAGCGGCGGGTGTTGCTGGCGCGGGGCCGATGGCTTCGGTGAGGATCTTCTCTTGGGTTTTCTTATGGGCGTATTCGCTGCCGCCGGCGGGCGAGGCGCTGGCGGGGCGGCCGATGTACTTCAGCGTGATGCCGGCGTGCTCGCTGAACGCGTCCTTGGCGTAGAGGAACGCGCCCTGATTCCGGGGCTCTTCCTGCACCCAGACACGCTCGGCGCCGGCGGGGTACTTGGCGTCGATCTCTTTGAGCAATCGCGCGTGCAGCGGATAGAGCTGCTCGAGCCGCACGATCGCGACGTCGTCGCGCTTGATCAGCGTGCGCCGCTCGTGCAGTTCGTGATAGAGCTTGCCGGAGCAGTAGATCACGCGCTTGACGTTCTTCGTCGCTTTGGCGGCCGCCTGATCGTCGATGAGGTGCATGAACTCGCCGCCGATGACATCATCGACCGTGCTGGTCTCGGCGCGGAGGTACTTCTTGGGCGTCATCACGATCAGCGGCTTGCGGAAGTCGCGGAGCATCTGACGGCGCAGCATGTGGAAGTGCTGCGCGCCTGTGCTGGGGTAGCAGACTTCCATGTTCTCGTTGGCGCAGAGCTGCAGGAATCGCTCGAGGCGCGCCGAGGAGTGCTCGGGGCCCTGGCCTTCGTAGCCGTGCGGCAAAAGCAACACGAGCCCGGCCCAGCGCTGCCACTTCACCTCGCTTGACGCGATGTACTGATCGATCATCACCTGGGCGCCGTTGACGAAGTCGCCGAACTGCCCTTCCCACATCGTCAGGCACTTGGGCGCACCGCGGCTGTAGCCGTAGTCAAAGCCCATCACACCGAACTCGCTCAGCGGTGAGTCCCACACGTTGAGCGTGGCCTGCTTGCCGGGGGCGACGAAGTTCAGCGGCGTGTAACGCTCGTCGGTTTTCTCATCGCGTAGCACGGCGTGTCGCTGCGTAAAGGTGCCGCGACGTGAGTCCTGGCCACTGAGGCGGACCGGGTAGCCATCGAGCAGCAGCGCGCCGATGGCGAGCAGCTCCGCATCGGCGTGCGAGAGCTTCTTGCTCTCAGGCAGGTTTGCGCGAGCCGCCAGCAAGCTCTTGAGCTTGGCGTTGAGATTGAAGCCTTCGGGGATCGTGCCCAGCGCGGCACACAGGCGCTTCAGCGTCGCGGCGTCGATGCTCGTCTTGGGCGAGGTCAGGGCGTAGTTGCCTTGCAGACCCTTCCAGTTGCCTTGGCCCGGCGGCGGGACGGGGTTGACCGGCTTGCCGTGGGCGGCGGTCTGAGCGGCGTCGAGCTCGGCGTATTCCTTTTCGGTGATCGCCTCAACGCGGGTCTTGTCGACGACGCCCGCGCTGATGAGGCGATTGGCGTAGACGGTGTACGTGCCGGGGTGCTGCTTGACGGCGTTGTACAGGCGCGGCTGCGTGTACATCGGCTCGTCCTGCTCGTTGTGGCCGTAGCGACGGAAGCAGATGAGATCGACGAACACGTCCTTGCGGAAGCGGTGGCGGTAGTCGGCGGCCATGCGAGCGGCGGCGACGACGGCGTCGAGGTCGTCGGCGTTCACGTGGAGCACCGGGCAGTTGACCATCTTTGCGATGTCGGTGCAGTACTGCGTGCTGCGGCCGTCGCGCGGGTCGGTGGTGAAGCCGACCTGGTTGTTGATGACGACGTGAATGGTGCCGCCGACGCAATAGCCGTCGAGCTGGCTCATGGTGAGGCACTCAGCGACGACGCCTTGGCCGGCGAGCGCGGCGTCGCCGTGGATCAGCAGGGAGATGAAGCGGTGACGCTGCGTGTCGCCCTCGCGGTCCTGCTTGGCGCGTGTGCGGCCCATGACGATGGGGTTGACGCTTTCCAGGTGGCTGGGGTTGTTGAGCAGCGAGAGATGGATCGAGCCCTTGGTGTTGCGAAGCGGCTGATCGCCGGAGTAGCCGCGGTGGTATTTGACGTCGCCGCCGCCGTTGATCGCGTCTTCGTGCCAGGCGTCTTCAAACTCGGTGAAGAGCTTGTGGAGGTCCTTACCCATGAAGTTGCGCAGAACGCTGAGGCGGCCGCGATGGGCCATGCCGAGGATGATCTCTTCGGTGCCGAGTTCGCCCGCGCGCTGCGCGAGCCACTGGAGGAAGGGGATGAGTGACTCGCCGCCTTCGAGGCTGAAGCGTTTTTTGCCTTGGTAACGCTTGCCCAGGAAGCCGTCAAAGCACTCGGCGCTGGCGAGCTGTTCGAGCACGAGCGTCTGGTCTTGCGGGCTGAGCGCGGGGAAGCCGGCGCGCTGCTCAAACTGCGCGAGGAACCAGAGGCGTTCCTGCGCGTCGGGAATGTGCGTGAACTCGACACCGACCGAGCCGCAGTAGACGCGCTCGAGATGCTCGATGACCTCGCCGACGGTGGCGCTGGCGCGGCCGGGGATGACGCCGGTGCGCACGGGCTTGGCGAAATCTGCCTGCGTGATGGAGTATGACGCGGGGTCGAGGCGGGCAGGGCGCTTGGGCGCGGTGTTCAGCGGGTCGAGGCGCGCGGCCTGGTGGCCCTGCTCGCGGTAGGCGTTGGTCAGCTCGTCCAGCGCGTATTGCAGTTGCGGCGCGGGGCTCGCGCCAGCGCTGCCGGATGGCGCGCCGGCGCTTGACGACGGCGCCGGCGAGGTCGCCAGGGCGAGGTCAAAGCCCTGAAAGAACGATTGCAAATCCGGCGGGATCGACCCCGGATTCTGCTTGAACGCCTCGTACTGCTGCTGCAAGTAGTCGGCGTTCCAGCCATTCACGGCGGGGGGTACAGCGTTGATCGGCGTGGACATTCCAGAGCCCGGATAGAGTGCGCAGGTCGCCCGACGACGGCCTTTCCATCGCACGGAGCAAATGGTAGACGCTTCCGTGGACAGCCGTCAGCGTTCAGCCGTCAGCCTTCAGCAGAAAGACGGGAGTCGCGAGTGGCGAGACGTGGGAGTTGAGGCGGAGCCTCGTGCCACCGACCTCGCTTCGAGGTCGGTGCTCGTTGACTGAATGTTGTCCAAATGCACCGACCTCGAAGCGAGGTCGGTGGCACGGGCGGGCCAATGATTTGGCAAAGGAGTGATCACATGGGTATGAAGACAAACGGGCGAGTGGGCATGGGTTCTGTTGTCGCGGCGATTGGGCTGCTTGGGTTGGGTGTGTTGGTGTCGGGGGTTGGCGGGGCGACGGCGCAGACGGGCTCGGCGTCGATTGCGCTGCCGGTGGCGGCGGAGGCGGGCTCGGGATTTCTGGTGACGATCTCAGGGAGCAACCGGGTGTACGCCGTGCCGTCGAGCGGGGATGGGAAGTTGATCCCGGTGAACCTGAACAACGACGGCCTGGTGCAGCCGCTGACGAGCACGGTGGCGTTCAATATTGCGGGCGAGAGCTTTCTGGTGCCGCTGGGCAACGATCGCTGGGCGCATGTGTCGGTGAAGGGGCTGAGCGGGAGCGGGCCGGTGGAGGCGCGGTTGATTAAGAGGTGAGGAGGAGCCGTCAGCCGTCAGCGTTCAGCCTTCAGCAGGAAGCGGAAAGCAGGAAGCCAAAAAGCACACCGACCCGGAGGACCAGGTCGGTGGCACGAGATCTTTGTTTTCACTCGCGTCTCGCGTCTCGCGTCTCGCGACTTCCTACTGGCGGCTCTTTAGCCGTGCGGCTTATTGCTGGGCAAGAAGACCGAGAGCACTGTCGCGACGCCGAGCGTGCCCAGGACGATGAGCAGCGACACCGTGGTGTCGATCTTGATCGGGTCGGCCTTGTCCATGCCGATCAGCGGCAGGTACGGCGGCACGCTGAGCAGCAGGAGCTTCACGCCGACGAAGGCGAGGATGAGGATGAGCGCGGGCTTGAGGAAGCGGAACTTGCTGATGAGGGCCGCGAGGCAGAAGTAGAGCGCACGCAGACCCAGGATCGCGAAGATGTTGCTGGTGAAAACGATGAACGGATCGGGCGTGATCGCGAAGATCGCCGGGATCGAGTCCACCGCGAAGACCAGGTCGGTGATCTCGACCATGATCAGGGCCAGGAAAAGCGGCGTGATCGCCCACTTGGCGCTGAGGCTGCCGGCCGGCGGCGGGTCCATGACTTCCTTGCCGCTGGCGTCTTTGCTGTAGGTTGGCTTGAGCGTGCGCTTGGTGAAGAAGCGCTGGCCGTCGTAGAACTCCGCGACGCGGAAGAACTTCTTGCAGAGCTTCACGGCCACATTCTGGCTGACATCGTCGTTGCCCTTGATCAGGGCCATCTTCGCCGCGGTGAGGATGAGGAAGCCGCCGAAGATGATCAGGATCCACTGATACTCAAGGATGAGGCCGGCGCCGAGGAAGATCATGCCGCCGCGCATGATGAGGGCACCGAGGATGCCCCAGAAGAGCACGCGGTGCTGGTACTTGGCGGGCGTGCCGAAGTAGGTGAAGATCAGCGCGATGACGAAGATGTTGTCCATCGCCAGCGACTTCTCGACGACGTAGCCGACGAGGTACTGCTCCGCGGCGTCCATGCCGCGCACCTCACCGGAGACGATGAGCGGCGCGCCCGCCTTGATCGCCTCGGCGGTGCTGTACAAGGGCGTGTTCAGACCGAGGTCCAGCCAGTGGTTCTCGTACGCCAAGTAGACGACGCCCGCAAAGAGCAGGCCGCAGGTGACCCAGATCACTGACCACGTCGCGGCCTCCTTCATCGAGACCACATGGGCCTCGCGATGGAAGACGCCAAGGTCCAGCGCGAGGAAGAGCGCGACGAGGCCGAGGAAAATCGCGTAGGCGATGAGCTTGAGGTTGCCGCTGCCCGCGGCTTCCTGGACTGCAGGGGCGACGGCGGTCACAGGCGCGACGGCGCTGAGCAGGCTGGGAAGCTCGGTGATCGAAGTGAGATGGGTCAAGAGCAGGAGCGTGTCCATCCAAGCGGCCTCCGGGCACGGGAAATCTGTTGACACAGACCGCCCGCGCCATCGCTGAGTCTCGCTTGGTCTTGCTCGTGCTCACCGGCAGAACCGGTGACAGGGTGCAGCGGGGAGCGGTCATGCTCCCGTGTTGACGCCGCACACCCCCGCATGTCTACGCGGGTGGCTACTCCCCAAGAACGGGTGGATGATTGGCGGAGATGGGGGCCGGGTCAAACACTGGGTGGGTGATTTCGCGAAGGGTTTACGGGGGAGCTGAGGTGCCGAGCCGGGGCCGTTCAATGCCATGCTCCGACCCGGCGAGGTGCTGTTCCTCGGTGCGACGGGTTTGTAGCGTAGCGATGGTCCCGACGACGACTGGAAGATCATGTGCCGATTTGCCGGGCTGGAAGGAGCAAGTAATGAGTTGCTTATATAAAGTTTCTTGACTGACTGCCATTTGCTTGACAGCGTCGAAGGATCTTGGTAGTCTGCGTGTGATTCTCAACTCAATGGAGGTTCATATGTGGAAGAAAATGCTGGCCACAATCCTTGGGGCACTCATGCTTCCGGCGGTCGCCGCCGCTGATCCGCCACCTGTCCGACGGGTTGCGAACATCCTCTTTCATCAGGGTCCGTGGACCTATCACGCGGTCTATTCCGATACGGGCGGTCAGGTTCGCGTTGACAACGTGATCGTCTTGGCAGATCCGAATTCACTCACGGGCAACAACTTGGCGGGTATCTGGTATCAACGAACCGAGACCGGCTGGGAGGCCAAATCGTGGGAGACCGGTTCTCCCTACGAAGTCGTGAAGGCCGTTAAGATCGAACTGAACGTCCCGGATGTCTTCGATGCCTACTGGCATGTGCCCAACAAGGCAGACATTGCTGCAGCGGCTTCTGCGGGCACTGCGTTGGGGTACAGCAAAGGGGTGCTGACGACCGACCCGCTCGCGGGGTGGGTTGAGTCACAGACGAACCGGGACGAGATCATTAAGTCGCTCACGGCCCTGGGGTGGAGCTCGGCGGACATTCTGGCTGAGAAGACTTCCCTCGGCGCTGGGAACTGTGACGAAAAGTCTGTCATCACGGGTGTTGCAGCGGCTGTTGAATATGCCTACACAACAAACTCGTCTGACGGCACATCGGTTGCGTCGGCGTATTCTCTCGCCGTCGCCGGCGCGTGCGGGGGCTACCCGAGCACGAAGCAAAATATCATTCTCGGGGGCATCCGCTGGACTACGCCGGATCCGCAGCTCATCACTCCGCTTCCGCCGGAGTTTGTCGAGTGTATCGATTTGCCCGACGGTCGCCGCCTCTGCTCGTGGAATCAACCTGGCGACTGGATCGAGAAGCGTTGGTGCCTGCGATTCCTGCCTGACAATCAGCACGGCCCACCTGAGGCCTTGTGCGAACAAAAACGCGATCGCGGACGGTGCAATCTTGGCATCTTCTGCATCGGTGACGTGAACCCACCAACGATTCCGCCCTGTGAATACAGTCCGACGCTTGAATGCCCGCCCGGAAATCCCTTGGACCCGACGAGCATTCCGTGGGTGCCTGACAACACGACCAGTTGTCCTGACTGTCCTTGGCTGGTGCCCAACTAAGTGAGTTGAGCATGACCGACACCGCACTGCAGCGTGCGCGTAGATTCACCCGGCGGCCAGCGTTCCTCGGAGCGTTAGCCGCCGGTGTCTTTACAACTGTCTGCGTTGACCTCGCACCCCGACGAAGGTGCCCGCCGACATCCAGTTTCTTCAACTTTGCGCCCTCGGGTTCGATGGTTGCCGTGCTCCGTGTTGAAGATTGGGACGTACCATTGAGCGGCTTCGCGGCCGGCTCGTGGGCCTGGGCGGACGTCGATCTCTCGGCGGCGGATCGAGACCCGCCATCAAAGCTCTGGCAGACAACGGCTGGCGAACCGAACCCGCCCACGCCAGTCGGTGAGGTCGTGAGCCGGTACCGCGCTCCATCCCTCATCGACGTAGCCCCTGTCGACGCGTACTTTGGTGCGGCGGTGCGGATTCGGGCCACGCAGTTCGGGTTTCCGTTCCGGTCATCGGTGCGGGAAACGGTGTGGGGAGTCCTTTACCGCAAGGCGCAGACGTGTGCCGAGACGAACAAGACGCGCCCGGCAGCCCTTGCCGTCTGCATTGACAGCGGATGGGCTTGGTCGCGTGATCCTTCCGAGGCTGACCGGCAGCGGGCGGCCAACGGAGGATGGTCGCATCGCCAATGGGTGTTCCCGCTCGGTGTGCTTGCCAACTGGGCGCTGTACACCGCGTTGTTGTTTCCTGTTTTTGCCGCGCCGGTTGCCCTCCGGACCCGTATCCGAGTCCGCCAAGGCCGCTGCATCGCGTGCGGGTACTTGCTGCACGGGATCGACGGGGCCAAATGCCCGGAGTGCGGCACTCTCAGCTCCGTCCGATGACTTCCGCCGGCGGGCCACCGATCCGGCTTTGCGGATCAGTGGGCTTGCTCCCGCTCACCTAAGAGCACCGAACGCCGAGCCGTTCGGTGGCACGGGGGAGGCCCTTGCAGTTCGCCTAGGCACGCCTCGGAGAGGCGGGCCACCCCAGAGGATGTTCCTATCCCGCACGGCCGCACCGACTTGCTGAAGCAGCAAGTCGGTGGCACGGTGAGCGATCAGCTCGTCCGTCCGCCCGGTGGGAGGTCCGTGTTCGGCGCCCAGACGTTGCCCACGCCGACGTTGCCCGCGTTTGCCGCGCCGCCGCTTGCGCCATTCGCCGCGCCGTTTGCGGGCGCGCCGTTGGTGTGACCGTTCGCGGTGCCGTTGGCGAAGGCCGCGTTGGGGGCGGGCGGGACGATCTTGGGCTCGCCGAAGTCGACGAGGTCGCCGAACTTGGCGAAGATCGTGTCGGCCTTGAGATTCCCGGCGAAGTTGCCGCCGACGGGCTGGCCCGCCTTGAGGCGCGGGAAGTGCTCACCCTCCCAACTCGCGGGGTACTTGAGGTCTTCCATGCCCAGAGCCGCCTTCGTCGGGAACAGCGGGCGGAACGTGTCGCACATCACGGCCAGTTCACCGGTGTACGCGTGCTGCATGCTGGCTTCGATGGTGCCGGGGTGCGGGCCGTGGGGAATGCCCTGCGGGTGCAGCGTCAGGCTGCCGATCTCGATGCCCTTGCGACTGCCGAAGTTGCCCTCAACATAATACAGCACTTCGTCACTGTCAATATTACTATGGTTGTAAGGCACCTTGATCGCGTGCGGGTGCCAGTCCAGCATGCGCGGGCAGAACGAGCAGATGACAAAGTTATGCGCCTCGAACGTCTGATGGATCGGCGGCGGCATGTGCAGCTTGCCGGTGATGGGCGCGAAGTCCTCGATGTTGAAGATGTAGGGGTAGTAGCAGCCGTCCCAGCCGACGATGTCCAGCGGGTGGTAGTGGAAGAGGTACGAGTGCATCTTGTCGCGGGCTTTGACGCGGACTTCGAAATCGCCGTAGGCCTCGACGAACATCGGCAACCCCCCGCCGCCAACCCCCCCACCGCCGCCGGCGGTGTCCGGCTCATGCACCGGCAGCCGTAAGTCGCGCTCGCAGTACGGCGCGTGCTCCAGGAACTGGCCCGTTGCCTTGCTCACATAACGCGGCGGCGGCCCGATGTGGCTCGCATTCATCGTCTCAATCAGCAGGTACTTGCCCAGCGGCATGGCCGACGCGGTCCACGCATCACCAACGCCGGCGGGCCTCCAAGTTGGGTTGGCAAGACGTGGGGACGCGGGGACTTGACGCTGGCCGTTCGCGGCCGCATTCGCGGAATTCTGGGCCGCGTTCTGGCGCGCGTAACGCTCCTCGGCGGTCATCTCCGCGTCGTCCCAGATCATCGTGTAGATCACGCCCTTGGGGATGATCACGTAATCCTTGGGCTTGAATCGCAGCGCGCCCATCATCGTGAAGCAGACGCCAGAGCCGAAGTGGATGAACAAACACTCGTCGCCCTGGCCGTTCTTGTAGTGGTAGCCCATCTGGCTGACCGGATTGCACACGGCCATTTCCACGTCCGAGTTCCCAAACAGCACTACACGCCCATCGATGGTGTCACCCTTGGGCGGCACCGGCGCGCTCTTGACGTGGCGCATGCGCATGGTGTCAACTTCGACGTACTCGGCCTTGGTCGAGTACAGCGTTTTCCAGCCGTAGACCTGCGTCGGCGGGTTGATGTGGTACATCGTGCTGGAGGGGCCGCTGAAGCCCTCAGTGCCGAAGAGTTCTTCGGAGTACAGCACGCCGTCAGGGCGGCGGAACTGCGTGTGGCGCTTCTTGGGCATGGTGCCGAGGCGGTAATAGTGCGGCATGCGGGGGCTCCAGTGAGAGCGGAGAGCTTTACGATACGCCACGGATTCGCGGTTGGTTGATTGCGGCGAAGGACGCAGCGGCGCGGTGCCCGCAAAGCGTGGGGCAGCGCGTGGGGTCATATGCCGCGGACGAGGTACGCACTTGGCGGCAGCACGTGCATTATGCGGAGGAGAGCCGGCGCGAGGCGTGGGCCCAAACTGGCTATACTGACCGAAAGCCGCGGGCGTAGTTCAGCGGTAGAACGTCAGCTTCCCAAGCTGAATGTCGGGAGTTCGATCCTCCTCGCCCGCTTTGATGCACAGTCGCTGTCCGACCAGTCGGCCAGCGGCGTTGCGGCGGCGGCCGGACTGGCGTTCGAGCCGTGGGTGGGCACGGAGGTGGTTTTTCTCGGTAGCGGTTGGACGCCGACAGGGGCGATTGGGAGGTGGGTCCGTTCATCCGGGAACGTTAACGTTCGGCCAAGTTGCCGCTGAAATTGGTTGTTTCTAGAAACTCCTGAGGTAAATTGGCTCGATGAGCATTTACCTCCCACCGTTTGCACTGTTGATCTCCGTCGCGGCCATGACGAGCACCGCCACTGCGGAACTCGTGGCAAGCTATGACAACGGGACGGGCCCCGCGGGCGGGCTCATCGAGGTCGCGGGTGCGACATTCTCGAACCACGGGTCATACACCCTCGCAGGATTCCCGCTCGGGGGACGTTTCGGCGATCTGGGGTCAGCACCCGCCGGCGGAGCGGTCTATGCCGTCGGCACACAGGGCGGCGTGACGAGCTTGTTCTCGATTGACACGGGAACCAATGCGACCACTCTCCGCGGCAACATCACGCTGAATGGGAGCCCGCTCGTACCGGCAGGTGACGGCGGCCTCGCCGTTGCGCCAAGCGGCCCTGTGCGGCTGCTCGCGAACGTGGGCGGCGTCACCGCTCTGCTGAGTCTGTCCTCGTCGTCGGGTGCCGCGACGCTCTTGGGCAACCTCACGCTGAACGGCTCGCCGCTCGTGGCCAGCAACGTGATCGGCCTTGCGTCCAGCCCGACTGGCGAGACGTATGGAGTCCTGACCGTCGCGGGCTCAACTGGGCTGTACACCATCGCTGATGATGGCGCGACAACGTTCCGCGGCAACCTCCTGCTCAATAACAATCCTGTTCCCGGCATTGCCGACATCGCGTTCGACGCGAACGGCACGCTGTACACGCTCACTTCGATCGGCAACACTCACAGTTTGTTCACCGTGAGCCCGTCGACCGCAGCGCTCGCGCTTCTGGGCAACCTCGATTATGCGGGCTTCACACCGTTTACAGGACTCGCGAATATTCCGACGCCCTCAGCGCTGGCTGTGCTGGCGCTCGCAGCGCCGGTCTTGAGACGCCGCCGAGTTCGCTGACGGCGGGCGGCGACGGCCGGATCGGGGCCGACCGGCAGGATGATGGCAGGGAATGTGCTCAGCGGATGCTTGCTCGCGCGAGCGTTGCTGCGCGGTCGCCCGGAGGTTACCGCATCTCGCCGTCGGGGACGTCGTGGGAGCTATCCGATCTTTGATCAGGGTGCGCTCGACTCACCAACGATCGGTGCGGATGAACCCAACCGATTCGATTGCCGTGTGGGCGGGAACGCCCGGCTCTTTCGCGCGCTATGCTTAAAAGACTTGCAGGTCTTCTATTCTCGCCCAAGCCTTCGCGTGCCGGGTTGACGAGGATGACCCGGGTCATGGATGTCGGGACGCATGGTGTGGCGCTCGGGCGTATTTGCGTCCCGGGCGGAATCGCATTCGCGGCTCCGGATCGGGCTGCAGAAGGAGCCTCTTATGAACCGTGTCCTCATCTGGGATCTACCCACGCGCTTGTTCCATTGGCTGCTCTCGGCGGGTTTCATCGCGGCCGCCGTCATCTCACTTGCCGTCGGCGAGGACAGCCCGCTCTTTCCGTATCACGCGATCATCGGCCTGACCATTGCGCTGATGGTTTGCCTACGCGTCATCTGGGGCATCGCCGGCACGCGCTACGCCAGGTTTGGCACGTTCATCTTCGGGCCCGGCGCGGTGATCGAGTACATGAAGGGCACGCTCGTCGGCGGCGGCAAGCGGTACATCGGGCACAACCCGGGCTCAGCCGTTGCGATCTTCGCGCTGCTCGCGCTCTTGCTCGCGATGGCGGTCACGGGCTTCATGATGGGCCAAGGTAACAAAAGCGTGAAAGACCTCCACGAGATCCTCGCGTGGGTCACGGTGGGCTTCGTCGTCGCGCATGTGCTGGGCGTCGCGCTCCACACCATCCGCCATCGCGAGAACATCACGCTCAGCATGATCCACGGCAAGAAGCACGCCGCGCCGTCCGACGCGATCTCCTCGGCCAAGCCGATCATCGCGATGGTGTTCCTTGTGATCTCCGGAGCCTGGGGCGTGGGCTTGATGCGCAACTACAACCCCGCGACGCAGACCACCACGCTCCCGCTCTTCGGCACCTTGCTGCAACTGGGCGAGAACGAGGGCGAAGGCGGCAAGGAGTTGGGCGGCCCTGGCAGCACGAAGCAAGACGACGGCGATTGACCTCTCGGACCGCAGCCACGCATGGTTCACCCGGCGGCGCTCTTGCTGCATGCGTCGCCGCTCAGGAAGCGGGAGTTGCGGCGACAGTGTCGCCGTTGCTCGCGGGTGCCCGCTCGGGCTTTTCGGCCTCCTTGACGATGCGACGGTCGGCACTCTTGAGCACGCGGCGGTTCGCCGCGTCGGCCTCCGGCCCTTCGATCGTCTCGCGCTTGATGACCTCATCCCGCAACATCTTGTCGATGATGCTTTCGTCGACCGCGATCTCGGTCGTTCGCCTGATCTCGCGCCGGATTGCGGATTGCACCGACTCCGAGTTGAGAATGATGGCCGCGAGCATGAACCGACTTGTAGCGTCCTTGCGGTCGCGGTAATCGGCGAGGGAACTCTTGGTAAACCCCTCTCTTGTGAGAAGGTAGACCTTCTCCAAATCATCCTCGTTCTTCGCGCGGGCCGTCAGCAGGTTGAAATGCGCGATCTCCTGCTTGTCGATTGGCTTCTTAAAGAGAACGTGATACAACCGCCAGTCGATGCCATTGGTGAGCACGACCCACTCACACCCTTGATTCGAGGCGTAATCCACAGCCTGCTTGACGTAAGAGTCTTTCAACTCCAAGCCAATTGCCTTCACTTCAATTAGAAAGGCGAGTTTGCCCTCGATCTTGACCGCCAAGTCGCAGAACGTGCCGCGAATGCTGTGTTCGCTGGTCAACTCGGCGTACTTGTCAAAACCGAAGACCTCGCTGAGAACGTCCTTGACGATCGTCACCGTGTCCGCCTCGGAGACATCCCGCGCGCGCTGTTGTTCAAGAATGCCCTGAAACTGCTTGAGTGTGCGTTCGATTCGATCGGCAACGCGTTTGGGGACGGCCATGGCTGATGCTCCTGAAACTATGAACAAGCGTACTCGACGATCGATCCGATGGTACAGCCACCCCTTCGTTACTTCGCGGGCTTGGTGGGCTTCTCGGGTTCGAGGTCGGTCTCGGTGAACTTCGCGTAAAACTTCTTGGCTTCATCGACCACAGCACGGACGTCGGCGACAATCACTTTGCCATCCTTTGTCCGCACGCGAGCGACATAGGCGACCGAGGCGTAATACTCGCTAGCTTCGTTCTCCGAATAAAGACTCCACTTCCCGTCTAGCTTGTGCGTGCCCGCCGCGAAGTCTTTTACGTCCGTGAGCACAAGCGACTTGCCCCGTTCGCCCCACACGTCGAACGTGAGGAATCGAATCTCGATGGCCGTCACCGGCTCGGTCACGTCGATCTCAAAGTCTGCGGTGTAGTTGTAGCTTCCCGAGTATCCCCGGCCCGATTCGTAGACGGTCTTCACCCCCGGCGTTGCCTTGACCTTGACCGGCAAGGCCGCGTGCTTGACTGCAATCCACTCCCGCTGAAGTGAAGAGTCTTGGTTGAGAACGATGTTCTGAGACAGCACAGTTTTGACGCTGCCGCCGCTCGCTCGCGTGACCTCCACGCCGTCAGGCGCCGCACCAAGGCCGATCATGATGCCTGCCGTGACGACGGCGGCCACCGAAAGAGCGAGAGCGATGCGCGAGCGTTTCATATGGGCCTCCAAAGCGTGCGTTGGGCGGGTTGTTTGGGCTAACGCGGGGACGGTCCCGATAGTCTCACTCGCCGATTGTACTTGTTTTCGGGTCGATCCGGCCGGCCTGGATCCCCACGCCCGCCCAGAAGACCAAGCCCGGGCCAATCAGCGCCGTCGACGCGGCGGCACAGGTGCTCGAGACGGCAAAGTCTTTGACATGCTGCGTGATCGTGCATGTGCGGTAGCGAGCGACCCGCCGCACGAGCGTGCCGGGTGCTGCCGCCCCCCGGCACTCCCGCTCGAACGCGTATAACCACCGCCCCTGAATCAGCGTTCGCGTTTGGCGCGTGCAGCGTCGTGGCCGCCGTCGCGTCAGGCTCTCGCGCGAGCGTTCAACGCGATGGCTTACAACTTCGCACCAAAGAGCGCTCCCACTCCCGCCGTGAGGCCCATCGCCAGCGTGCCCCAGAACGTCACACGCGCGGCGGACTTGAGCACCGGCGAACCGCCGGCGCGGGCCGCGAGCGAGCCCAGCAGCGCGAGGAACACCAGCGACGCGCCGGAGACGCCCCACACGAGCCACACCTTGGGCAACACCAGCACCAGCAGCAGCGGGAGTGCGGCACCGACCGTGAACGTGCCCGCCGAGGCGAACGCGGCCTGCACCGGGCGGGCGGCGAGTTCTTCGGTGATACCGAGTTCGTCGCGGGCGTGGGCGTTGAGGGCATCTCTGGCCGTGAGTTGGGTGGCGACCTGCGCCGCGAGCGGGGCATCCAGCCCGCGCTTCACGTAGATGGCCGTGAGTTCAGCGTGCTCCGCCTCGGGTTGCGTCGCCAGTTCGCCCTTCTCGCGGGCCAGGTCGGCGGCCTCGGTGTCTGCCTGCGAACTCACTGACACGTACTCGCCCGCGGCCATCGACATAGCACCTGCGACCAGACCCGCGAGCCCCGCGACCAGGATGCCGCTGCGCTCCGTATCCGCCGCGGCGACGCCGACGATCAGACTGGCCGTCGAGACGATGCCGTCGTTCGCACCCAGCACGGCGGCACGGAGCCATCCGATGCGATGAGAACGATGGCTTTCGGTGTGACGCATAGTTACAGAGTAGCGGTGCCGCGTACACGCTCGGATGCGGGGTACCACAGCGATCAAGCGGCAGGTCCGGCAGGCTCGTCAACGCCCGGCCACATCGAGGAGTTTGGGGTCGGTGTAGACGTTGGCCGTGAGGCTCGGAGGGGAGGCGTGGGCGGCGGTCCGCGCGTGTTGTTGTGTCCGGTGACAAGGTCACTTTGTCGGCGTGGTCGCCAGTGCGGCTCGAATTGCGGTTTCGCACTTGGGGCCGAAGGACTCGTGCATGGCGCTGAGCATGCCGACCATCGCCGGCTCGGCGTCGGGGCTGGTGGGTGAGCCGCTGTTGAATGGTGGTTGCGGGTCGTACTCCATGAACATTTGCACACCCTTGGCGTACGTGGCGCCGCGCCACTTCTGAACGAGGTGGAGTGCAAAGTCGATCCCGGCGGTGACGCCCGCGCCGGTGACGCGGTTGCGGTCTTCGACGTATCGCTGCGCCACGGGCTCGGCACCGCCGGCCTTGAGCGCTTCGCGGGTGAGCCAGTGGCTCGTGGCCTTGTAGCCCTTGAGCAAGCCCGCCGCGGCGAGCACAAGCGAGCCCGTACACACGCTGCCGATCCACTGGGCTTCTGCGCCCTGACGCCGAAGAAAGCTCATGGTCGGCGCATCCTTCATTGCCTCGAGCGTACCGGTGGTGCCGCCGGGGACGAGCACGAGCGTCTGCTTCTCGGTGATCTGGTCAAAGGTCGCGTTGGGAGTGATCGAGAAGCCCGTATCACTGGGAACCGGCGCCATCGTCTTTGCGACCAGCAATACCTTGGCACCGACCATGTTGATGAACACGTGGTGCGGGCCGAGGGCGTCGAGCGCCGTGAACTGCGGGTAGAGCACGATCGCGATCCGCTCTTTGCCGGGACGCAAGATCGCTTGGTGCTGCTCGGGCGTCATCTCAACATCGGCCTTCTTCGGCTCGGCGGGCGCGGGCGTGGCGGGCTGTGCGAGCGCGTGCGCTGTCGATCCGCTGATCGATGCAATTGCGGAAATGCCGGCGAGTGCTCCGAGGCTGCGCGTGATGGCGTCACGGCGCGAGATGGCGTCTGGCGAGTCGATCGGTGATGGGCTGTGGTTCATCTGATGTCCTTTGCTGAGTGTGGCGTCGTGTGTGTGCGTGTGGAGTGCTCGTTACCGCTGTCCCGCGGCCATGTCCTGTGTCTCGCGGCAGCGAATCACCCGCACCAGCGCATCGCGGTCAACGCCGTCCGTGTTGCCGCTGGCATTGACGTCGCGTGCGCCGTTGCCCTGTTCCCATGAGTACAGATCTTCGATGTTGGCGGGGCCATCAGCGTTGACATCCGGCCGCGCCAGACAGGTGGTGAACGCGATGGTGCCGAACTTTGTGCCGACGATGGCGCCGGGGTCCAAGACGTTGAGCGCGCCGGAGATCAGCAGGTCGGCTGTGATGCTCAGCGTGTTGCCGTCAGAGGTGATCGAGGCGTTGGCCAGGTCGGCGACCGAGGTGTCAAGAAAGTCGATATTGCTGGTGAGCACGAGGCCGCAGAGCGTGCCGTCGAGAGCCGGCTGGCCCACGCGGGTCGGCACGTATCGCAGCGCGAAGTCGCCGTAGACCAGCACGCCGTTGAACGGACCGCCCCACCGCTGCATCGCGGTGAAGGCGATTTGCTCGCCGCGAACGGCGTTGCCGACGAAGACACCCGCCAGATCGTTTGATGGCGTCCATGTGCCGAGGATGTCGGCGAGATCGAGCACCAGCGTTGTGACTTGTCGTGAGCGTGAGGCGCCGGGCACGCCCGGAAAGCTCTCAGGCGGCGCAGGCATCGGAACGTATCCGAAGGACCGCATGGGGTCGGTCACGCGCACGACACCCGGCGTGCCGGGGACGCCGGGCTCAAAGCTGGTGCCGAGTGCGCCGGGAACTCCCGAGAGTCGAACGAACAGCGCGTCGCCCGGCGCGTGGTCTGAGAGAGTCTGGGTGCGCGTGCGTGTGTCGCTGAAGTGCGCATCTACCCAGCCAAGGCTCGGCGCTCGGCCTTCTTCCAGCGTGATGACCGCCTCGCCGCAATACGGCATGGTGTCGCCGGCGAAGCTCTGGCCAGCCCAGAGCGTGGCCGTGGCGATGACGACAAGAGCGTTTGATTTCTTCACGGTGATCTCCTCTCGTGTGCCGGGGTGCCCGGCGTGATTTCAGAAGTACACGTTGCCTAGGAACGTTTGCAGCCGGAGGTCCGGGCTCCCGATGCCGCTCAGATTGATCGTGCTGCCGGGCAACCACTGGACCGAGCCGTCGGACCAGCCGCGATGAATGCCCTCGACCTCGGGCTTGTGGAAGCGAAAGTCGCTGTAGCGACCGGCCCGCGTTGTCGTGTGAAAGACCTCATAGCGGCGCTCGTCGGGAGTGAGGAACTCGGTCAGCGTGTCGGCCCAGAGCACGCCACGATTCAGCCCGCGGCTGTCGGCGGCGTGCCCCTTGCTCGCGACGGTGCCCAATCCCGAGCGGACCAGTTCCGATTGTTCAAGCCCGCCGACGTAGGCGTATCCGGTGTAGAGCCCGCCGCCGACGGTGAGCCCCTCGGCATAGCCCGATGTGGCCGCGAAGGGGCAGTTGATCCACGTGGGCTGCGCGGCGCGTTTGGGCCACGCGATCGCGTCTCCCTCGGGCACGAGCATGTTGAAGTACTCGCCGATCTGCCGCAGGCGCTCGACGCGGATGCTCGTGGGCACAAACGGGCTCATGAGCGGGAAGCGCTTGTGGTCGTTGAGGTACAACGTGTCGGCGGTGCAGAACTGCCGGATGTTGTTCAGACACAGCACCTTTCGCGCGGCCCGGCGCGCGCCGGAGAGCGCCGGGACCAGCAGCCCGATGAGAAGCGTGATCACCGCGATGACCACGAGCAACTCGATCAAGGTGAACCCGCGGACTGGTTGTCGTCGATTCATGTGATGCGTCCCTGTCAGTGGAGTTGTCGAGACAAGGCTCCGGGTCGCGTGCCCGCGACCCGGAGCGAAGTTGTTGAAGGACTCAGGACCGGCGACGACGAGCGGCCATCAGCCCGCCGATCCCCAGGATGCTCAGCGCACCCGGCGTGGGGATCGCTGCGGTCAGTGAGAAGGTGCCGAAGTTGCGGCCGAGCTGGGCGCCGGGGTCCAGCAACGTGAGGCCCGGCGCGATCAGTAGGTTGCCGGTGATGCTGAGCGTGTAGCCGTCGGAGGTGATGGTCGCGTCGCCAATGTCCGCGAACGTGGCATCAAGGAAGTCGATGTTGCTGGTGAGGACCAGACCAGAACGGACGCCGCCGACGGTGGTGGTACCTGCGCGGCCCGGGACGTAGCGCAGCGCAAAGTCGCCGTAGATCAGCGCGCCGGTGAACGGGCCGCCCCAGCGCTGCATGCTGGTGAGGGCGATCTGCTCGCCGGAACTCCCGCGGCTGACGAACGCGCCGCCCGCGATCTCGCTCGAGGCGGCCCACGTCCCGAGCACGTTTGCCGGATCAAAGTCCAGCGTGGTGAGCTGGCGCGAGCGGCCGTCGCCTGTGAGCGGCGTTTCGCCAAACGGGCGAACCGGGTCGGTGATCTGAACCATACCGGGAGTGCCCGGAACGCCGGCACCGGTCGAGGTGCCGATGGTGCCGGGCGTGCCGGAGAGGCGGTTGATCGGCGCGTTTCCGGGCGCGGGCAGCGCGAGCGTGTTGGAACGCGAGGTGGCCGCGTCGAAGTACGCGTTCAGAAAGCCGATGCTGTTGGCCTGACCTTCGTTGAGGGTCATCGTGGCGGAACCGCTGAGGATCACCGAGGCGTTGGCAACGGGAGCCAGGCTGAGGGCAAGGCCCGACATAACGAACAGGGAAAGAACAGACTTCATCGCTCAATCTCCTTCAGGAGCGTGTTGAACAAACAAGTGCGCAAGAACCGACGGCCGTCTCGTGCAACGACGAGACAGCAGGATGGGAGACCGCAAAGCCGTCCCGGTGACCCCGGAATGGGCCACCGGGACGCTCGTGCGGAAGATGTCGCAAGCGGATCACGCCCGGCGGCGACGAGCCGCCAGCAATCCGCCCAGGCCCAGCACGGCGGCCGCGCCGGGTGTGGGAACAACGTTGAATCGGGCGGTCACCGGCGCGGAGTCGGCGTAGCGCCCGTTGCTGTCCCAGGCGATGAAGGTCACGTCGTAAAGGCCCGGGGCGCTGAAGGCGTACCCCTGCTCGTGGTCGTGGCCGGCGATCATGGTGTCGAAAGAGCGGCCCAGCCGCGTTGCCGAACTGCTGAAGGCGAACGGCGCGAAGCCGCCGACCTCGAAGTCGCCCCAAGCCAGGACGCCCGGGCCGCCCGAGAGTGCGACGATAGACAAGATCTCATATCGGAAGTTGCCGCCGTCCAGCCGACCGGTGGCGAAGTAGAAGTCGCTGGTCAGGAGCAACTCGTCCCCGGCGTACCAGCCATTGAGCGGCCCCGCCTGCGACAACTGATCGGCCACGTCGTAGATGTGGATCTCGCCGTCGTGCAGGAGGCGTCCGCCGGAGATGCTGAATCCGGACTCGACGGGGAGGTATCCCGCGCGAATCCGAATCTGATCGCCAATGTTGCCGCCGGAGGTGTCAACGGAGATGTGATTGTGGTGATGGGCCAGCGTCTGACCCGCGAGGGCGGACACTGCGACAGCGGAGAGACCGATTGAACGGATCGAAATCATGGAATCAACCTTTCAGGTTGGTTGGATGCGAACAGAGACGAACGAAAGAACCGGGAAAACAGACTGGCGACCGGGGGAGGGGGGCGGCTTACCGCGCCGTCTCCGGGTCGAAGGGACTGGTCGAAGGGCTGAACCGGGCGGAGAGATCGGACCACGCCCACGTCGAGGCGTGGCCATCGGCAAACAGGAAGTGGCCCGCGCCCAGATGCCGCGTCACCGCGACCGCCGCGCGCAACTGGTTCGCATTGGCGAACTGGTGCGTGTTGAGGTGGTCGACGGTGCCTTCACCCTCGGGTTCATAGATGTAGATCGTCGCGGTAGGTCTTGGCAGCAGTCCGAGGCGGTCAAACGCCCGCAGGCGTCCTCCCGGCAGCGGCTGGCGCGTGATGGGGTTGTAGTCGATGCCCGGGGTGAGCGGCTCGAAGTGTTCGTTCGTGGCGTACGAGGTCAGCTTCTGCTCGCGGAACTCATCGAGCAAGCAGCGGCGGAACTTGCGGTCCACGCCGTACTCCTCCAGCGTCGTCAGCCACGCATCGGACGCGATGAGCGACCCAGCGGTGTGGCTGGACATCGGGAAGCGTTCCTTGTTGTCATTGCAGTACATGAGGGTGGCCTGCCCCATCGAGCGCAGGCCCGACAGGCACACCGTTCCCTTGGCCGCTTTCCTAGCGCTCGCCAATGAAGGCAGCAGCAGCGAGATCAGCAGCGCGATGACCGCGATGCCCACGAGCAACTCGATCAGCGTGAACGCCGACCGCGCTGCCGCGACGTGTGGATGCACGCGCACGGGAAGTCTCCTGAGCCGATGGACCGCGCAATGCGGACATGCCGCACCACGCGCCCAGCAGCGCAAACTGGAAGTTGAACGAGCTAGCAACGATGCACCCAAGGCGGGCGCGGATCAGCCCAGAGAGGCGATCACTCGCGGCGGCGGCTTGGGCACGTCAAGCGTGCGTGATGGATACGCGATGTCCTTGGGCCGCTCGGGCACGAAGGCCGCAGGCTCGGGCAGAATGAAGCCCACGACGCGGGCCAGCGGCGCGGGCGGTAGTGTCATCGTGAGCAGTTGCTCAAGCCCCTTGCACGAGAGCGCCGACATCGACGGCCCCGGCCACGATGGCTTCTTCTCGCCGCCCTTCGCGCAGCACGAGGCGCTCTTGCTCTTCTGATCTGCAACGCCGCTGCCGCAGCACGGCTTTCGGCAATCGCCAGTGCAGGAGCCCTCGCACGCGCAGGCGGGATCGTGAATCGGCCGGGTGGCGATGCCTTGCCGCAGCTCCCCCTTGATGCGCTCAACGCAGAGCACACAGTGGGCGCTGCCGGGCTTGACGTCGTTCGCCGCGGCAATCCACTGCTCATCGCTGAACTTCACGACCGAAGGCGGCATCACGCCACTCTTGATGGCCCAGACGAGCCGCTCGTGCTCGGAGTGACAGCAGCAGTTCGTCCAGCACTCGGTCGCCGAGGCGCAGCCGCAGCCGCAGTCTTCGCAGGGATAGCGCTCGCCGGCCAGTTGACCGAACCACCCCGCGATCACGCGTGGGGATGGAATAACGCCGATCGACGCCACCACGTAGACTGACAGCAGCACCAGCGAAACACCGGTCAGAAGCGCGGGATAGCGGCGAAAAATCGACACCGAACACGATAGTTCCTGTGAGGCGGGAATTTCTACTCGCCCACAAGAATACACCGGCATTTCGCTCGATGCCGCGCCGCGCTCGAGTCCATACGCCAAGGCTCGCGCGGACCGGCCTGACCGGGGCCGCCTACACCGGCAGCGCGGGGTATCAGTTCAGCGTCAACAACTTGCAGAACGACGCCGGGCGGGTCGCGGGGCGCTCGCTGCGCATCTCCGGGGTGAGCACATCCAACGGCCAAGACGCGTGGTACGTTGACCCGGTGGCCAGCATGCCCTCCACGATCATCGGCTCGGTCCGCACCAGCGACAACCGCTCTTTCTCCCAGCCGACCATCCTCACCGACGGCGGATTCCTCCTAGGTTACTACTCGTACTTTGCCGGCGGGATCGGCTCGGGGGTCGATCGTGCGTTCATCTTCCGCCCCGACCTGGGCTTCACCGACCTGGGCAACCTTGTCACGGGCGGCCTCACCGCCAGCGGCTGGAGCATGCTGCAGCAGCCGCAGTTCGCTGATGCGCTGAACACCATCGTCGTCAACGGCTATGTTGACGGCCAGTCTACGGGCCAGAGTGTCTTCGTCATGACCATTTCCGCACCGAGCGCGGCCGCGCTCTTCGGCGTTGTCTGGCTGATCGCGTCGCGACGTCGGCGCGTGTGATTGCTTTGGCAGGACGAGTTGCGTGCCCCCCGAGTCTCATCTGATCGCAGTGCAACGTCCGATGACTGAGCCTCCTTCAGGAGGCTCTCATCATGTCGATCAAGTCGTTCGCTCATGTGGCCGCGCTTTGCGCCGTTGCCGGTACCAGCTTCGCAACCGCTCAGGCGCAGTGGCTGCCCGAGTATCAGGTGTACTCGATCCAGCGGATCGGGCTGTTCGGGCCTGAGCAGGGCGAGGGCGTGCCGTTCTCATCGCTCAGCGCTTTCAACAACTCGGCTCTCATTGCCGGCTCCTCGTGGCAGTACGTCGCGTCCGGGATTGGGCGCAACACGTGGGTCTACAACGTCAGCACGGGTACGACCGTGCAGACGGGCTTGACGGCACCGGCCAACATCGGCAGCGGCGGGCTGCGGTACAGCGAGACCGGGAGACAGAACGCCGCGGGCGCCATCATCGGTCGCTCGCAGCGATACACGGGTGCGAACTCGTCCAACGGCTTCAACACATGGGTGTACAACCCCATCACCAACACAACGGTGCAGACCGGCTTCACCGGGCCCGGGTACACCGGCAGCGGCGGGTATCAAAGTGGCGAGAACGAATTGCAGAACGCGACCGGTCAGATTGCCGGTCGTTCCGCGCGAGTCCGGGGCGTCAATGGCGATAACGGCGCGAGCTCGTGGGTGTACGACCTTGCCACAAACACCACGGTTCAAACCGGCCTGACGGGAACTGCCAACACCGGCAGCCTCGGCTATCAGTTCAGTCGCAATACACTCCTCAATGACGCCGGGCAAGTTGCGGGCTTTTCGTGGCGCGTGACGGGCGTAAACACGTTCAACGGCAACAATTTTTGGGTCGACAACCCGACCACAAACGCCACGGTGCAAACGGGCTTCACCGGGGCCGCGTACACCGGAACGAACGGCTACCAGAACGGACAGATCAGCTTTCAGAACGAGTACGGGCAGGTCGCGGGATACTCGCAGCGGGTGACCGGCGTGAACACGATCAACGGCCAGGACACCTGGGTCTACAACCCCACGACGAATACCACGGTTCAGACGGGTCTGACGGGGGCCGACTATACCGGGAGCGGCGGGGCCCAGTACAGCCAGCACCATCATCAGAATGCTGCCGGGCAGGTCATCGGGAGCTCGCGTCGCTACACCGAATCAGGCGCCGACAACGGCTTGGACGCGTGGGTCTACAGCGCCGCAACCAACAGCACGGTCCAGGTTGGCTTGATTGGCGCCGGCTACACCGGCAGCGCGGGGTATCGGTATAGCGTGATCCGAAGCCATTCCGAATCCGAACTGGTGGTCGGGCGCTCGGATCGCTTCGTTGACGTGGATACGGAGTACGGGGCGGACGCATGGGTCTACAACCCGGCCACAAACAGCACGTCTCAGATCGGTCTGACCGGGCCTTCGCAGACCGGCAGCGAGGGATACCGCTACAGCGAGCCGGGGACCATGAACAACGCCGGGCAACTCGTCGGAACCTCGCGCATCATCACCGGCGTCAGAACGAACATTGGTCAGAACACTTGGTTCTACAACCCCGTGACCGGCACGACTTCGCAGATTGGATTGACCGGCCCAGCGAACACCAGCATCACCGGCAGTCAGTACAGCCAAACCCAGGGTGACATCGTTGCGGGTCAGGTCGTTGGGCACTCGTTTCGCTACTCCGGCCTCGCTCAGAACAGGGGCGTGAACACCTGGGTCTACGACATCGCTTCAGACACGACCGTGCTGACAGGCCTCACCGGCCCCACCTACACCGGAAGTGAAGGGTACCAAGAGAGCGTCAACTACCTTCAGAACAACTTCGGGCAGGTGGCTGGGTACTCGTTGCGCGTCACGGGCGTTGACACGGTCAACGGCCGGGACACTTGGTACTTCGACCCCGCCACCAGCCTCACGTCCGCGATCATCGGCTCCGTCCGAACCGCGGACAACTACGCCTATTCCATGCCCACGATCCTCACCGAGGGTGGCTTCCTGCTCGGCAACTACATGTACTTCGACGGCGGCGTCGGCGACGGCGAGCAACGCGCCTTCATCTTCCGCCCTGACCTCGGCCTCACCGACCTGGGCAACCTCGTCAACGGCGGCTTGAACGCCAGCGGCTGGAGCACGCTTCGGAGCGTGCAGTTCTCCGTCGCCCTCAACGCCATCATCGGCTACGGCTACGTCAACGGGCAAACCACCGGGCAGAGCGTCTTCGTCTTGACCATTCCCTCGCCGGGCACGGCCGCGTTGATCGGGCTTGGCTGTCTGCTGGCGACGCGGCGTCGCCGGTGCGCATGAATCACGTCTTCTTCCCGCCGCCCCGGTGATCGCTGGAGCGTGCGACTTTTGTCTTTGGACTCTGCGAAGCGCCAGTTGCGCCGCCGGCCCGGTATTCACGCCGCGAGACGCGTTCGAGCGGCGTTGACTTCGGTGGAGCGCGCTGGGTCGTGATGGCGTTACGCTTGAGCCATGGAGTTTGTGATTCTTCCGGTGCTGGCCGCGGGCGTGGCCGCGCTGACGCTGCTGAGCGGGTTTGGGCTTGGCACCGTGCTGATGCCGGTGTTTGCGTTGTTCTTTCCGATCGAGGTGGCGATCGCGGCGACCGGCGTCGTGCACCTTTCGAACAACCTGTTCAAGCTTGCACTAGTGGGTCGACTGGCGGATCGCGCGACGGCGATTCGCTTCGGCGTGCCGGCGATCATCGCGGCGTTCATCGGCGCGGCGATCCTGGCGATGCTCGCGCCCGCGGCGCCGCTGCATACGTACATCCTCGCAGGGCGCGAGGCGAGCATCACGCCGACGAAGCTGGTGATCGCGACGGTGCTGGCGGTGTTTGCGGTGCTGGAACTGACGCCGCGGTTTCAGACGATGGAAATCCCGGCGAGATATGTGCCGGTGGGCGGCGCGTTGTCAGGGTTCTTCGGCGGGCTGACGGGGATGCAGGGCGCGCTGCGGGCACCGTTTCTGCTGCGCGCGAACCTGAGCAAGGACCAGTTCGTCGGCACGACCAACGTGGTGTCCACGGGTGTGGATCTGGCGCGCCTCGCGGTGTACTTCGCGGGGTTCGCGTACTTGGCCAAGACGCAGGACTACGGCGTGATCGCGTCGCCGCGGTTGATGATTCTCGTGGGCGTGACGGCGCTTGCCGGCTGCGTCGGGTCGTACATGGGCACGCGTGTGCTCAAGAAGGTGACGATGCGGAGCGTGCGTTTGAGTGTTGCGGCGATGCTGTTCGTCGTGGCGTTGCTGCTGGGCGTGGGCGTGGTTTGAGCGTGGCGGAAGGTGCGACGTGCCGTCACATGCGGAGGTGGTTTGACCCGGCTTCCGGGCAAACGCCGGACAGTCCGGCGCCGCCCGTAGATGAAGGTAATTTCAGGCGGTATTCGGTACGCCCGCTCGTACACTCGGCTTGCGGCGACGCTGCGACATCGTGAGCAACGCGAGGATGTCGGCGATTGCCCGGAGGTCACCGTCTCAGATTATGTCGGATGGAGTCGACAAACTCGACCTGAACGGGGAGGACGGGCACGCGTGTTCGCGGCACAATCCGTCCACTGCGGAGCAGCATCGCTCGCTCATTCTGAGCCGTCTCACCGGCCACGGCTTCTGGTCGCTTGTCATGTCCGACGGTGATGAACACGGCGCGACCCGGAGCAACCCACGCGGCTGCGAGACGTGGTGGGAGGAGCTGACGGGCCAGACCAACAAGGAGCAGCACGCGAGCCCGACGGCGTGGGCTGACGTTGTTCATCCCGATGATCGCGAGCGCGCTCTGCGGGCGTGGCACGACGGGCTGCAAAGCGGGCGGGCGTTTGATGTTGAGTATCGCGTCGCGACGCGCGCGGGGCGTTGGGCGGTCGTCCGGGCGCGGGGCGAGGCGCTCGTTGACAGCGCGGGGGTCGTGCGGGAATGGGTCGGCTCGCTGCAAGACGTCACCGAGCACTCTCTAAACGCGGGAACGGCCGCGGCGTCGCGGATGTTCGAGACGGTGTTATCAAACACGCCGGACTTCGTGTACATGTTTGACAGCAGCGCGCGGTTCACGTTCGTCAACCGCGCGCTGCTGAAGCTCTGGGGCAAGAGCGCCGCAGAGACCTTGGGCAAGACATTCTTCGAGCTGGACTACACGCCGGAACTCGCGGCGCGGCTGCATGAGCAGGTTTTGCGGGTCTTTCGAACGGGGATCGGGCTGTGCGACGAAACGGAGTATGGAGATGAGGTCCCGCCGCGGTCGTACGAGTACATCTTCACGCCCGTGCTCGGTGCGGATGGTCGAGTCGAAGCGGTCACCGGTTCGACGCGCGACATCACGGCTCGAAAGACAAACGAGATTGCGCTGCGCACCAGCGAGTCACGCTATCGAGCGCTGGTGACGGCGAGCTCGGACGTGGTCTACCGGATGAGCCCGGACTGGTCGGAGATGTCGCCCGTGGACGGTCGCGGGTTCATTCCGAGCACGTCCCAGCCGCTGCGTGACTGGATGACGCAGAACGTGCCAGAGTTTGAACACTCACGGGTGAAAAACGCGATCGCGCGTGCGATCGCAGAGAAGGCGACGTTTGAGTTGGAACACCAGGTCCGTCGCATTGATGGCACGCTCGGCTGGACGTTCTCTCGCGCTGTGCCGATTCTTGATGACGCCGGCAACATCGTGGAGTGGTTCGGCACGGCGGCGGACATCACGGCGCGCAAGCGCGCCGTGAGCGACCTGCGGGATATCCGATCGCGCATGGACGCGGCGTTGAACGCGGCTGCGATCGGCACGTGGGCGTGGGATATTCCCGGGGACAAGTTTTACGGCGACGCGAGCTTTGCGCGGATGTTCGGCGTGCCGCTGAACGCGGTTGACGGTGGTCCGCTGGATCCGATCTTCGAGGTCATCCACACAGAGGACCAGCCCCGCGTCGCAGAGGCGATCCGCGCCACGATCGAGACCGGCACGTTTTATCAAGCGGATTATCGCGTGCGCAGCCAGGAGGGAACGTGGCGATGGGTGAGCGCACGCGGGCGCGTCGAGCGGGATGCTCAAGGGCGGGCGGTACGATTCCCCGGCGTGGTAATCGACGTTACGGATCAGAAGGAAGCGCAGAAGGAGTTGAGCCGCGTGCAGGCGGAGGCGGAGCGGCGTCGCCGGCTATATGACACGATCCTGACCAACACGCCGGACCTGGCGTATGTCTTCGACCTTGATCATCGTTTCATCTACGCCAATAACGTGCTGCTGCGAATGTGGGGGCGCACATGGGACGAGGCGATCGGCAAGACCTGCCACGAGCTCGGCTATGAAGCATGGCACGCGTCGATGCACGATCAGGAGATCGAGCAGGTCAAGAGCACGCGCCAGCCGATCCGCGGCGAGGTTCCATTCAACGGCACCTTCGGGCGGCGCATCTACGAGTACATCTTCGTTCCTGTTTTGGGCGCTGACGGTCAGGTTGAGGCCGTCGCGGGCACGACGCGCGACGTGACGGATCGCAAGAACGCCGAGGAAGCCCTGCGCGACGCCGACCGCAAGAAGGACGATTTCATCGCGCTGCTGGCTCACGAGCTTCGCAACCCGCTGGCGCCGATCCGCAGCGGCCTGCAGATGACGCGCCTGGCCAAGGGCGATCAGCAGATGATCGACAAGGCCCGAATGATCATGGAGCGGCAACTTGCGCACATGGTGCGGCTGATCGACGACCTGCTGGACGTTTCTCGCATCACGCGCAACAAGATGGAACTGCGTCGGACGCACGTGAGCCTCGCAGATGTCGTTGCAAATGCGGTCGAAGCCGCGACGCCGGCGATTCAGGAAGCACGCCATCGGCTGACGGTGACCTTGCCGCCGGAGCCGGTGATGTTCAACGCGGATCTGACCCGTTTGGCGCAGGTGCTCTCAAACCTGCTGACCAACAGCGCGCGGTACACGCCGGTGGGCGGACAGATCTGGCTCTCGGGCGAGCGCGACGGCGACGACGCCGTCATCCGCGTGCGCGACTCGGGCATCGGCATCCCGGCCTCATCGCTGTCGAAGATCTTCGACATGTTCAGCCAGGTGGATCGGAGCGTCGAGCGCAGCACCGGCGGGTTGGGCATCGGGCTCGCGCTGGTCAAGGGCCTGGTCGAGATGCACGGGGGGCGCGTGTCGGCCGAGAGCGTCGAGGGGCAGGGCAGCACATTTACCGTTCGCTTGCCGACGATTCTCATGACCCACGAACACGACGCACACGCGAAGGAATCGGACGGCAACGCCGCGGCGCGTCGGCGCGTGCTCGTGGTCGATGACAATCACGACGGTGCTGAGAGCATGGCGGAGCTGTTAAAGATGCTCGGGAGCGAGGTGCGTGTGGCGCACGACGGCGCGGCGGCGGTGAGCACGGCCGCGGAGTTTCGGCCCGATGTCATCCTCATGGACATCGGCCTGCCGGTGATGAATGGGCTGGACGCCACGCGCCGGATACGAAGAGAAACGTGGGGCGAGGAGATGGCGATCTATGCACTCACGGGCTGGGGGCAGGACAGCGATCGTCAGCTTTCGCGCGAGGCCGGCTGCACCGGGCACCTGGTCAAGCCCGTGGAGTTTGCTGATCTGGAACGACTGATGAACGCGTCACCGTCACGGGGATGACCGGTGAGCCATCAACCCGCAAGCGCGGCGCGCTGGCGGCGCGGGCCTGAGCGACTTTCAACACGCGGCGGATGGTGACCTCGAGCTGTTCAATGTTGACAGGCTTGGTGAGATAGGCGGAGAAGCCGGCGTCAAACCCGCGTTTGACGTCTTCTTCCATGCCGTATCCGGTCAGGGCGATGCCGGGCGTGGGGCGGACGCTCTGCACTTGCTTCATGACGTCGGCGCCGCTGCCGTCGGGCAGGCCGATATCAGAGACGACGAGATCGAAGACGTGGGCTTTGAACGTGTCGATCGCGTCGGCAACGGAGCCGGCGCACTTGACCTCATGGCCCAGCGAGCCCAGGTGCATGACCAGGAGCTGCGCGGTGTCGATGTGATCCTCGACCAGAAGGATGCGCGAGCCTGCGTCTGGCGCCAGCGGCGCGAGAGCGGTGCCGGTGGCGTCGCCGGGCATTTGGACGCTGGGATCCTCGACACCCGCCAGCGGGATTTCGAGGACGAACGTCGAACCTTGGCCGCTGCCGGGGCTGGAGGCCGAGAGCGTACCGGAGTGCAACTCAGCGATGGCCTTGCTGATCGCCAGCCCGAGGCCGAGGCCGCCGAAGTGGCGTGTGACGAAATCACCGCCCTGTTCGAAGGCGTTGAAGATGTGCTTGAGATAAGGCGGCTCGATGCCCAGGCCGGTGTCGCGCACCTCGACGCAGACGAAATCCGGCGTGCGGTTGAACGTGCGCACGAAGATCGATCCGCCCGACGGCGTGAACTTCACGCTGTTCTTCAGCAGGTTCCACAGCACCTGCTGCAAACGCGCCGCGTCACCCCGCACGACGCAGCGCGGTGCGCCCGGGGCCATGGTCAGCGTGACGCCCTTGGCCGCCGCCTCGCCCCCTACTGCTCGCACGGCGTGCGCGACCTCCTCGGCGATGTCCACCCGCTGCACGTGCAACTGCAGCTTGTTCCGCGCGATCCGATTCAGATCGAGCATGTCGTCGATCAAGCGACACTCGAGCTCGACGTTGCGCCGGATCATCGCCAGTTCACTGTGAAACGCGTCGGGCAGTTGGGCCTTGCGCCGCTCCCACATCGAGATCACCAGTTGCACCGAGGCCAGCGGCGTCCGCAGCTCGTGGCTGAGGACCGCGAGGAAATGATCCTTCGCGGCGCTTGCGCTCTCGGCGATCTCCTTGGCGCGGCGCAGCTCTTCCGCGGCGTGCCACGCATCGGTGACGTCACGCGTGACCACCAGGACCGTCTGCACCGCCCCATCGCTTCCAAACTCCGGCACCAGGTGCGCGTTGAATGAGCGCGTGCCGATCACGGTGTCGAAGTTGAAGTCCATGGACGAGCGTGAACCGCTCTTGAACGTCTCGCTGATCGCGTGCTTCCAGCGTGTGCAAAGCTCCGGCGGGAAGTTGAAGTCATCGATGCCGCGGCCCAGCAGCAAGCCGTCGCGAATTCCCGTGAGTCGCGTCGCCATGGAGTTGACATAAACAAAGCGAAGGTCGCGATCAAACCTCGCGATCACGTCGGGGACGTTGTCCGTGATCGACTGAAGCTCGCGATCCTTGGCCAGCAGCGAGGCCTCAAACTGGTGGCGTTCGCTGAGGTCGTAGAAGTAGCACACCACGCCGTGACGACCGTCCGGGAGCACGAGTCGCTCGATGCGCCAGTCGTACGACTCGGTGGCGTCCTTGTCGCGACGTTGCTCGACGGTGTCGCGGGCGAAATAGGGCTCACCGGTCGCGAGCGTGTGCCGGAACCGCGCGATGACCTCATCGGCGAAGGGTGACGGCCAGATCGTGTGGATGATCCTCGAGAAATCCTGCCCGATCGGTGACTCGATGTTACTGAAGATCTTACGAGCGCCATCGCTGATCTGTCGGAGCGAGAAGTCCGCGTCGATGATATAGATGCCGAACGGATTCGACGCGATCAGGTGGTAGAAGCTGTCGTGGTTGCGCCGCAGTTGCTCCGCAGCTTGTCGGCTGGACGTCACGTCCACTGCGGCGCACGTCACACCCGTGATCGCGCCGGCGGCGCTGCGCAGGGGCTCGACGGTGAGGTGATACGAGATCGGGGCGCCCTTGGACTGGATCGTCACGTCCTCGCGTCGCCCCTTGCCGGAGTGAATGACCGAACGCTTGATGGCCGCGATCAACGCGGCGTCTTCGGCCCGCTCGAACAGATCGGCGTCGGTGCGCCCGAGTACCTGCGACGCGTCAAAGCCCAGCGCCGGGTTGAAAATCCAGGTGTACTTCAGATCGAGGTCTTGGTTGAACACCACGATCGACGAGCCCTTGATCGCCAGCTCGAATCGCTCATTCGCCAGGCGGAGCTCTTCCTCCACAGCCTTGCGAGCGGTGACGTCATGGAAGTACACCGACAGGCCCTGATCCGACGGGTACGCGCGGCACTCGAGCCACATGTTCAGCGGCGCCGGGTAGAACTCTTCAAAGTGAACGGCGACACCGGTTTTCGCCGCTTGGTGGAAGCACTCGTAAAACTTCGTGCCCTGGGTGTGCGGGAAGAGGTCCCAGACGCATTGACCGATCAGATCACCGGCGGGGATGCCGAGGATCCGCTCGCTCTGTGCGCTGACGAATGAGTATCGCCACTCATGATCGAGGACGAGTAGGCCGTCGGTGATGCTCGCGAGCACGCCCTCGAGACGTTTGAGAGCGCGCGACAGTTCCACGTTGACAGCAACCACATCAGCGTTGTTGACTACTTCAGCCATTTTTTAGAGTGAGGCGCGGGCTCAAGAAATGTGAGTTCTTCCTCATGATAGCCGAAGCCGAGGAAAACATTCGAAATTCTTCAGATTTTGAGCTTCAGGTAACGACAGCGTGCGGGATTTTTGTTGACTGAAAGTCCCCGCACGTCTGAGCCGCACTGACTTTTGTGGGCCTTTGCAGATCGGCCCTCACGCCGCAGCTGGCGGCGCGATCGGTGCCTTGATGCGCTCGTCAACCGTTTTGCGTGCAAAGACACGATCCAACGCGCGGTGCGCCACCGGCGTCACCAGCAGCGTCAACAGCAGCGACAGCATCTGCCCGCCGATGACCACGACCGCAACGGCGCGGCGTTCCTCTGCACCCGGACCCGTGCCCAGCGCCAGCGGCAGCATGCCGCCGATCAATGCCAGGGTGGTCATGAGGATCGGACGTAGGCGGTCGCGGCTGCCGTTGACCACAGCGTCATCGATTCCCATGCCGCCGGCGCGGAGCTGGTTGATGTGGTCCACCTGCAAGATCGAGTTCTTCTTGACGATGCCAAAGAGCACCAGGATGCCCAGCGCCGAGTAGAGGTTCAGCGACTCACCCATGACCCACAGCGAGAGGAACGCGAACGGGATCGAGAGCGGGAGCGAGAGCAGGATGGTCAGCGGGTGGAGATAGCTCTCGTAGTTCGCCGCGAGGATCATGTACATGAACACGATCGAGAGCGCGAATGCCAGGAGGAACTCGGTGAACGTGCGCTCGAGCTCGCGCCCGCGACCGAGCGTGCGCACCGTGTACTCCTCGGGCATGTTGAGCTTGTCGATCTCGGCGCGCACCACGTCGAGCCGATCCGCGAGCGCGAAGCCCGGGCCGACGGAGCCGCGCACGTTCGCGGCACGCTGACGGTCTAATCGGTCGATTCGCTGCGGGCCCACGGTTGCGAGAATCTCTGCGAAGCTCCGCAACTCCACGACCTTTGCGGGCGAGCTCGGCGCGGGGATCAGGAGCTGCGGGATCTCCGACGCACTCTCGCGGTCGCGCCCGGTGAGCCGGAGCTGGACGTCGTAGTCCTCGTTCGTCGAGGGGTCGCGGAAGCGGCTGACCTCGTCCTCGCCACCGACGAGCAAACGCAATGCGGTGCCGATATCGCGGGGCGACACGCCAAGGTCCGCCGCGCGCTCGCGATCGATCTCGACGCGCAGCTCGGGCGTGTTCAGCTTGAGCGTGGTGTCGATATCGGGAAGGCCACCGAGTTCTCTCGTGCGTGTGCGGACGGTTTCGGTGTAGTCAGCGAGTCGTTGCAAGTCTGGGCCGCGAATGGCCAGGTCGATATCGAAGTTGCCGCCGCCGATGTTGAACGCTGCGAACGGGCGGATCGAGGCGCGCAGGTCGGGCAGCCCACGCAGCTCGCGCCTGAGTTGCTGCATCACGTCGGACTGGGTGTAGTTCTCCTTGAACGCGTTGAGCGGCTGGCCCGCGAGTGTCTCACGCCACAGTCGCGAGAGCGAGAAATAACGCACGTCGTGCGGCTTGATGCGGACGTAGATCTCGGCGCGATTGACCTGGCCCAGGAACGACCCGCCGACGGCCGAGAGCGTGGTTGTCACCGCCGGATGAGCCTGTACACGGCGTTCGACTTCCATCACCGCCTGGTCAAACGCGCTGAAGCTCACGCCCTCGGGCCCGCTGACGTTGATGTTGAACTCAGCTTCGTCAACGTCGCTGGGGATGTAGTCCTGGCGCAGGAGCGAATAGAGCGGAACCGAAGAAGCGACGGCGAGGGCCGCGACGGTGAGCGTGACGTACCAGTATCGCAGCGAGAGCCGCAGCAGCCACGCGTAGCCGCGATCGATCAGCGCATAGAACCCGCGCCGGCTCGCCGCCCCGTGCGTGCCATCTTTGTGCGCGACGGGCTTGAGCATGCGTGAGGCCATCATCGGCGTCAGCGTGAACGAGACGAGCAACGACACCATGACCGCGACCGCGGCCGTCACGCCGAACTGATAGAGGAATCGCCCGGAGATGGAAGACATGAACGATACAGGCACGAAGATGACCACGAGCGAGAGCGTGGTCGCGAGCACGGCCAGCGCGATCTCGCCGGTGCCGCGTCTGGCGGCCTCCATCGGCGAGACCCCCTCCTCTTCAACGAGCTTGTAGATGTTCTCGAGCACGACGATCGCGTCGTCGATGACGATACCGACCATGAGCACCAGCGCGAGCATGGTGACGCTGTTGAGCGTGAAATCCAGAGCCCACATGACGCCGAAGGTCGCGATGACCGAGGTCGGAATCGCGACGCCCGCGATGAGCGTGGAGCGCCATGAACGCATGAACGCGAGCACGACGAGCGACGCGAGGATCGCGCCGAGCACCAAGTGGACCTCGATCTCGTGCAGCGCGGCGTAGATGTACTCCGACTGATCGCGGATGATCTCGAGCTTCGCGCCAGCGGGCAGGATCGGCTGCAGCGCTTCGACCTCGGTGCGGATGCCTTCGATGACCGCAACGGTGTTCGCGCCAGACTGTCGCCGGATCTCCAGCGACACGGCGTTCTCGCCATTGAGCCGCGACGATGAGCGCTGCTCGCGGGTGCCGTCGGTCGCGACGCCTACATCGCGGATGCGGATGGGCGTTCCATCGACGACCGAAACAATGATGTCGTTGAACGCGTCGGGCGTGACGAGCCGGCCCATGGTGCGCAGCACCTGTTCGCGCTGTGCGCCGGTGACGTTGCCGCCGGGGATGTCGGTGTTCTGCCGCTCGATCGCGTCGCGCACGCTGGTGATCGGGATGCCCAGTGCGCTGAGTCGCTGCGCGTCAACATCCACGTTCACCGTGCGTTCGAGGCCGCCGACGATCGAAACCTGGCCAACGCCCGCGGAACGCTCGATGCGCGGGCGGATAAGTTTGTCGGCGATCTCGGTGAGCTCGCGGAGGCTGCGATCGCCGCTAAGCGCAAGGGTCATCACCGGCGAGGAGTCATTATCAAACTTGGAGACGACGGGCGTCTCGGTGTCGTCCGGCAGGCGGCGGAGCACGGTCGCGACCTTGTCGCGGACGTCCTGAGCCGCGGTGTCAATGTCGCGGCTCAGACTGAACGTCGCGATGATGATCGACTGACCCTGGCCCGAAATGCTCCGCAGCTCCTCGACGCCCTCAACGGTGTTCACGGCCTCTTCGATGATCTGCGAGACCTGTGATTCGACCTCTTCGGGCGAGGCGCCGGGGAGCGTGGTGCGGACGTTGATCGTCGGCAGATCAACCGAGGGCAGACGATCCACACCGAGGTTCTGAAACGCCACGGCGCCGACGACGACCAGCGCCATGATCAGCATGACCGCGAACACCGGGCGCTGGATGCACACTTCCGCGAGTCTTCTCATGGCGTCACGCTCCCCTCACCCAAAGGCTGGCCCGGCACAGCGCGTTGCACGCGGTCGATGAACGGCGACGTCGGGACGCGGCGCTGCGCGTCGGTGAGCATCGGCAGCGTGGCGCCGATGGCATCCGCCGAGAGCAGGCCGCAGGCGCGAAGCAACTCGATGTACGCGGTCTTGGTCGCGAAGGCCTGGGTCACGCTTTCGAGCTCGGCCGCGAGGAGCTGGTCCTGCGCGATCACGCGCTCCAGGTTTGTACCGAGCCCGGCCTGATACGCCGCCTCGGCGAGTTCCAACGCCTGACGCGCGACGCGGACCTGCGTGTCGAGCTCGACCGTCAAACGCTGCGAGGCTTCAAAGCGCACGAACGCGGTCTCGACGTCGCGCCGCGCCTCGCGCACGCGCGAGTGATACGTCAGCACCTGCTCGCGGAAGACCGACCAGCCCTCGCGCACGTCGGCCTCGATGCGGCCCGCGGTGAAGATCGGCACGCGCAGCAGCAGCAGCGAGCCGATTGACGACACCGGGTCTACCGGTGCCCCGACAAGAAAGTAATCGAGGTTCAGTGAGAGGCTCGGCGCGTACTGCCCGATCGCGGCGTCCACCAGCGCCCGCGCACGATCCGCCTCCGCACGGGCCGCGAGCACGTCCTGACGATGCTCCCGCGCGAGCGACAGATAGTCCTCAAGCGGTCGCGGCGTGGGCACCGCGTCAAAGCCATCGGTCAGCGGTGACTGCGCGATCGGTGCATTGATCAGAAACGCAAGCGAGCTCCGCGCTTCGCCGGCTTCCTGATTGGCGGCGATCAACTGCGCACGCGATCGCGAGACTTGTGATTCGATCTGCGAGACATCCAGCGGGCGTGTGAAGCCGACCTCGTTGCGTGCCCGCGCGTCGGCGAGTCGCTCGGTCTGCGCCTGCACCGACGACTCGAGCACCTTCGCCCGCCGCTCAGCGCGAAGCGTCTGGTAATACGCCAGCGCCGTCTGCACCAGCAGTGTCTCGCGAAGGTCGAGGATGAGCCAGCGTTCGGACTCCACGCGGAAGTCCGCCGCGGTGACATTGTTGAAGTCACTCAGCCCAGTGAGCAGGCGATATTGCCCGGTGAAACCAGCGTCGGTCTGGACGATCCCGCCCTGACTGCCGACGCGCTGGCCGGAGTTCTCTCGCAGCGCGACATCGGTGAAGAAGTCGATCGAGGGCAGCAGCGCCGCGGCCGCGCGCTGGCGCTGCGCCAGCGCCTGAATGTACCGCTCGCCCTGCACCGCCAGCGACTCGTTGTACGTCGCCGCGAGCCGGAGCGCGTCGGCAAGCGCCAGCGGCTCATCGGCACGCGGGCGCGCCGAGACCCAAGCCGGATCCGAGATCACGCGATATTCATTCACGTCGGCGCGCTGGTCGGTAGCGCAGCCGGTCAACACGGCCATTGCGGCGATCACGGACAACGCGCCGCCACTCGCAACGGCGCACGCGAGTGCTCTCGCCGCAACACCTCGAGATCGTCGAACGCCGCGCTTCATGAACCCACCCGCGCGGTGATGCCGTGCTTGAGCACGTGAAGCACGTGCTCGACCAAAATCTCCGGCGTGACGCCCGGCGGCGGATAGAGCACCGCTCCGCGCACAAACGAGAAGATGTACTGGGCCGTCAGCGCCGGATGCGGGTCGGTCAGTTCCCCGGATGAAACACCCGCCGTGAGCACGTCCGTCACGCGATCGGACAGTCGCTTGCGCATTTGCTGAAGTTCGGGATCGTCAGGCGTCATGCCGCCGCTGCGCATGATGCGATAGACGCCGGGGTGCTGAAACGCAAAGTCGACCAATCCGCGGACCACCGCGGCGACTTTGTCCCAGACGCCCGACGTGACATCCAACTCGCGATCGAGTCGCTGCAAAATGTTCGCGAACCCACGCCGGACGATCGCGAGATACACCTCTTCCTTGCTGTTCCAATATAAGTAGACAGTGCCCTTGCCGACCTGAGCCAAGGCCGCGATGTCATCGAGCCTGACCTCATGAAACGGCTTTTGCGCAAACAACGACGCCGCTGCGTCCAAAATCTCGTCAGGCTTGTTCGTTCGCTGTTTGGACATTCAGAATATCCCGGCGTTTTGAGAACTGACCAGTCAGTACGATCGTACCGTGCCTGTGTTCACGCGAAAGGGGCCGATGGTGTGTGATTCCGGTGTGGCAGTCAAACTGGGCCTGCCTCGCGAGCCGCAGGCGGCGCGATGCAAGCGGAAGCGTGTGCGGACGGTGGTTGCCCTCGTGCTTCTCGCACCAGTTGCGCTGATCGCAATCGCGGCGTGCAACCGCGCTCCGCAGGCTGGCCCAGGCAACGCCGCGAAGGCCGAGGCACCCGCGCCGCGTCAGGTCGCGCTGGCCGACGTCGTCACCCGCTCCATCGAGCGCACGCTCGAAGTCACCGGAACCCTCTTCGGCGAGGAAGATGTGACGGTCGCTGCGGAGGTGCCCGGCCGCATCGTCGAGATCAGCGCTGACCTTGGTGACCAAGTCCCGCACGCCGGCAAGCTCGCACGGATCGATCCGACGGACTACACCCTCGCGGTCGAGGAGCAGCGCGCGGCGTTGCTTGCGGCGCTTGCGAAGATCGGCATCAGCGAGATGCCCTCCGGCGATGTGGATCTTTCGTCGCTCCCGCTGGTGGCTCGCGCGATCGCGCAGGAAGAGAACGCCAGGGCGCGGCTCGATCGTGCGCGTCGTCTCTTCGATCGCACTCCCCCGCTGCTGTCCGAGCAAGACTTCGCGGACATTCAAACGCAGTTCGATGTCGCCAGCACCGTCGTTCGCGGCGAGCGCCTCGCGGCGCAATCGCTCCTGGCCGACGCGCGGGTGCGGGCCTCCGCTCTGCGCCAAGCCGAGCAGCGCCTCAGCGACACGAACGTCATCGCGCCAGCGGAAAAGCCGCTGACCTATCGCGTCGCGGCCCGACGCGTCTCCGTCGGCGAGATTGTCGCGCAAGGCCAGCCGATGTTCCGTCTCGTCGCGAGCGATCGCGTGAAGTTCCGCGGGTTGGTGCCCGAGCGCTTCGCGCGCGATGTCGTCGCGGGCGCGAACGTGCGGCTGTTCATCGACGGTTTCCCAGATCCGTTCGAAGCGAAGGTGAGCCGCATCGCGCCGGCAGTGGATGTCGCGACGCGGTCATTCTCGATCGAAATCGAGGCCGCGAACCCGAGCGGCGCGCTGAAGCCGGGGAGCTTTGCCCGCGCGCGGGTCGTCACACGGATCGAAGACGGCGTGCGGTTCGTGCCCGAGAGCGCGAGCGTCACGTTCGCGGGCGTGCAGCGGGTTTTCTCCGTGCGCGACGGCAAGGTTGTGGAGCATCGCGTCCGGCTCGGCGTTTCAGACACCGGATTCGTCGAGGTTCTTGACCTGCCAGCGGGAATCGCCCAGGTGATCAGTCGCCCGCCGCCGGGCGTTGGCGCAGGAACGCCCGTCGCGATCGGCACTGCGGAAGTCGCACGCGAGGCAAAGGACGTCCAAGTGCCGCAATCGCGTTGATTTGCGCGACGCCGCGCGAGCCTCGCCAGCGGTGCCATGGCGCTTGGTGTTTCCCCGAGATCCGTCGCGACGCGTTGGGTATGCCCGCGATATTTCGTCAATGCTTCGTGAAGTGACGCTGGCGGCCCTGCCGGTGAACACGCGTTCATACTGCGCTCACCCATCCCTACGCCATCGGCAGGAGATGGCCGTCTGAGCAGAGAGATCAACTTTTTTTGATTTGTCGTGCGCGGCGGACCCGGCGCGCACGAAGGAACCATGTTCACGCCTGCTCATCAATCCGCCTCAGCTCTCCCCCACCATTGCCCAGACACACGCGGGTGTTCTCTCGCGTGTGAAATGCCACTGACTGTACGAAAAGAAGGAGTGTTGTGATGACGACCAAACCAACAGTTTGCGCCGATGTCTCGCTCGAAACCGGGCGCCGCGGCTTTCTCAAGACCGCGGGTGTCGCCGCCGCCGTGACCGCCGCCGCGGGCGTGACGATGTTCCCGCGCGAGGCGTTCGCGCAGCGCGGCGCGATCGACCCAGTGGTGCTGAACTTCGCGCTCAACCTTGAGTATCTTGAAGCGGAGTTCTACGTGTACGCCGTGACCGGTCAGGGCATTGAGGCCCAGGGCGTGGGCGTTGACGGCGCGGGCACGCCGGGCAACGTGATCATCCGCCAGAACCCGCAGGTGCAGTTCACCACGCCGGCGATCCGTCAATACGCCGAGGAGATCGCGGCTGACGAGATCGCGCATGTGCGTTTCCTTCGCACAGCGCTCGGGGCCGCCCGCGTGGCCCGTCCGCAGATCGACTTGCTCACGGCGTTTGACGTCGCCGCGGCCGCCGCGGGCCTGCCCACGCCGTTTGATCCGTTTGCCAACGAGAACAACTTCCTTCTGGCGGCGTTCATCTTTGAGGACGTCGGCGTCACGGCATATAAGGGCGGCGCTCGCCTGCTCGCGAACAAAGACTTCCTCGAAGCCGCGGCTGGCATCCTCGCGGTCGAGGCGTATCACGCAGCGAACATTCGCACCGTGCTGTTCTCACGCGGGCTTGATGCGCAGGCCAACGCGATCTCCAACGCCCGCGACTCGCTCGATGGCTCATCGGACCTCGATCAGGGCATCACTGTCAATGGGATCCCCAACATCGTGCCGACCGATGCCAACGGCCTGGCGTACAGCCGCACCACGCAACAGGTGCTCAACATCGTCTACCTCAACCCCAACGGCACGCCCGGCGGGTTCTTCCCCCAGGGCCTCAACGGCAGCATCCGCTAAACCCGCGCACTCGCAGAAATCACGCGTACCAAACGAGGGCTCGCGAACCTCTCCTTCGCGGGCCCTTTCCCACACCTTGAAGAGGAAGATCACATGAAGAAGATGTCACTGCGTTCGCTCACAATCCTGGCCGGCAGCGCCTTGGCGCTCGTCACCGGCGCCGCTCAGGCCCAGCAGACGATCTACGCCATCGGCAACGGCGGCTCGTCGCTGGTCAGTTTCCAGAGCAACAACCCCGCCAACGTCACGCTCAACGGCAACTTCACACTCAACGGCACCGCGACATTCCTGGATGCGATCGACTTCCGCCCCGCCACCAACCAGCTCTACGGCTATCTCGACAGCACCGATTCCTTCTACACCGTGGACACTTCGACCGGCGCGCTGACCCTCGCCTCCGTCGGCGCGTCGGGCGCCCCCACCAACACATTCCACGTCGGCATCGACTTCAACCCCACGATCGATCGCCTCCGCGCTGTGACCGACAGCGGGCAGAACATCGTGTTCAACCCCGTCGCGGGCACCGCCGCGGCGTTCACCACACTGGCGTACGCCGCGGGCGATATCAACGAAACCGCGAACCCGAGCATCATCGACAACGCCTACACCAACAACTTCGCCGGGGCCGCGACGAGCCAGCAGTACGCTATCGACTACGGCACTGACTCGCTGGTGACGCTCGCCAACAACGCCGGCACGCTCGTGACCGTCGGCTCGCTGGGCGTGAACACCGACCTGTTCACCGGCTTTGACATCACCACCGTCAACGGCGTGAACACCGCGTACGCCATCCTCACGCCCGCCAACGGCCTGCCTTCGCTCTACACCATCAACCTGCAGACCGGCTCTGCGACCTCGGTCGGCGCGCTGGGCTTCACGAATCAGGTCTACAGCCTTGCGATCGCGACGATCCCCGCCCCGGGCGCTGGCGCGATGCTCGCGATGGGTCTGCTCGCCAGCGGCGGCCGCTCGCGTCGTCGCTAAACGACGGGCCCACGCTGCGCCGCCCCGCTGGAACAGGATAGAAGAGATTGTCCATTTCACATGGAGCCCGCCGTCATTGGTGGGCTCCATTTTCAATTGGAGGCCTGAGGCTTGATGAAACTGACGACTCACCGCGCGCTCTCACTCGGCAGTGCCTTCGCCCGCGGCAGCTTCGCCCACGGATTCTCCACCTTCCGGATCCGCGCCATCGCATCGTTCACCGTGTATGTCGGGCGTTTCTTCAATGCTTCGAGTTCTTCCCACGAGATCGGTATCGCCACCGGGCCGCCATCGCGGGCCCGCGAGGAATACGCCGCGATGGAGGTCGCGCCGCGCCCATTGCGCAGGTAGTCGATGAACACGCGGCCGGTCCGCGCCGCCTTGGACATCTTGGCGATGTACTGATCAGGGAACTGTGTCGCGATTGTCTCGGCGATCTGCTTGGCGAACGCTTTCACCTCGTCCCATCCGGCCCGCGGCTTCAGGTTCACAATCACATGCAAACCTTTGCCGCCGGTGGTCTTCACGACACTCTCAAGCCCGAGTTCTTGCAGGAAGTTTCGCACCAGCACCGCCGCCTCCACCACCCGCGGCCACGCCAACTCCGGCGACGGATCCAAGTCGAACACCATGCGATCCGGGTGCTCGATATCCGCCTCCGTGCAGCCCCAACTGTGAATCTCCAGCACGCCGTTCTGCGCCAGCCACACCAGGCCCTCGGGCGCATCGATCACCAGCGCGTCGATCGTTGAGTCCGTGAGCTTGATCGTGCGCACATGCGAGCCGATCGTCGAACCCTTCTCCCAATTCTTCTGAAAGAAGCACTTGCTTGCCCGCTGCCCGCCCGGGCACCGCACCACCGACAGCGGCCGCCCGAGCACCTCCGGCAGCAGCCACTGCGCCGCGGCCGCGAAGTACTTCGCAAGGTCAAGCTTCGTCGTCATCGCGCCCGCGAACAGCACGCGCTCAGGGTGGGTGATCTTGATGCCGAGGACATCTGATTCGCTTGCAGGCTCGCTTGTGCGTGTGGGTGCGTGAGCTAGCCTCTGGGTCTTTAGGCGAGTCGGCGTCTCGCGATCTTTCTCGACGCGGCCCGACTTCACGCGACGCGAAAGCCTTCCGCGCAACGAGCCCCCGTCCGCGGCCTCATGCTCCTGCTGGCGGCTGGCGGCTGAAGTCTGAACACTCCCAACCGATTGCTGACCACTGACAGTTGACGCCTGATGGCTCACGCGAGAAACTGGCACCGCTTTCTCTCGCACCACCTCCGTGGCCGGTTTGTCGAGGCGAAGCCCCATGAACGACGGGTGCCGGAGCTTGCCGTCGCGTGTCCACTCCGTGAACTCGACCTCGCACACGAGCATGGGCTTGATCCAATGCGGGCGCGGCGCCTCGGTCCTGCCGGGCGGCCTCACGAACGGGGGCGTGTCGACCTCGAGCGCCTTCATGCGCTTGGCCATGTCGCTGAGCGTCGCGTGGTCAAAGCCGGTGCCGACTTTGCCGCTGTAGACGAGTTTGCCCGCATCGTCGTAGACGCCGGTGAGCAGTGCGCCGAAGCCATGGCGCGTGCTCTGCGGCTCGGTGAATCCGCCGATGACCAACTCCTGGCGGTTGATGCACTTGGACTTGATCCACGCGGTACCGCGGCCAGCGCTGTACGGCGCATCGGCGCGTTTCGACACGATGCCCTCAAGCGCCAGCCGACACGCCTGATCCAACACCGCCTCGCCCTGGCCCGCGACCGCTTCGCTGAAGCGCACGATCGACGCGTTCTCCTTGGCGTCGCCGCCCAGGAGCGAACGCAAAGCCTCGCGCCGATCAGTAAGCGTGCATGCCCGCAGGTCATAGCCGTCGAGATAGAGCAGATCGAACAGATAGCACGCCAGCGACCGATCCGAGATCTCGGCCTTGATCACGCGGCGGAGTTCCTGAAAACTCGTGCGACCCTTCGCATCCACCGCGACGCACTCGCCATCAACGATCGCGTTCTTCACACCGAGCGACTCAAGCGCCTTGGCTACGGGGGTGAAGAGTTCGCTCAGGCTTTTGCCATTGCGGCTGTCTAGCCGCACCATGCCGTCTTCCACAAACGCGATCACGCGATAGCCGTCGAACTTGATCTCATGGATCCACTGCTCGCCGATCGGGGCCGCAGTCGCGAGCGTCGCGAGCTGCACTTCCACCTCGCGCGGCATCTTCGCTTTCACAGCGCCAGTAATCTGCGACGGATCAACTGCGCCCCTCGCGGCCTTCGCCCCGCCGCGCTTCTTCGCGGGCTTGACCGCGCGCGGTGGTCGTGCGCCGTCGTCGGCCTCTGTCTCCGATCGCGCTGAGCCCGGCGTTTTCTTTGACGGTGGCGAAGCTGATGTCTTGCTCGACCACACGCGCGAGCCCGCTGTGCCCTTGCCCGCCGCGATCTCGTCCATCGTGCGCCCGCTGACCACGCTGCGATCGTCGTCGCTGATCTTCGCATCGTCGCGGCTTGCCTCTTCGCCCTTGGCCGGCTGGCTCTTGCGCAGCAGCCACTGCGGCTTGCTCGAGCCTTTCGCGGATCGAATCCGCACCAGCGACCAGGTGCCGCGCAGCCGCTCGCCTTGCAGCGTGAAGTGCAGCTTGCCCGCGCGGAGCGTCATGCGTGGATCAGTGCCGGGATCCGGCGTCCATGTGCCGCGATCCCACAGCATGACGGTCCCGCCGCCGTATTCCCCCGCGGGGATCGTGCCCTCGAACCCGCCATACTCGATCGGATGGTCTTCGACCTCGACCGCCAGCCGCTTGTCCACCGGGTCCCGGCTCGGCCCGCGCGGCACCGCCCAGCTCTTCAGCACCCCATCCAGTTCAAGCCGGAAGTCAAAGTGCAGATGACTCGCCGCGTGCTTCTGGATCACATAGCTCAGGGCCGCGCCGGGCTTCGCGCTTCGCTTGCCCTTGGCCTTCTTCTGCACGCTCGCGGCACCGCGCGGCTCGCTCGTGCGGTCAAAGTGTCGCTTCAGGTGATACGTCTTCAGCGACATCGTTCACACGCCCTCTCTCTGTGACGCGCAATGCCAATCACGCTCGCGCAAGCCATACACGCGCACGATCTCACCCGACACGACGACGCTTCGTGAGCCGTTTGGCCGCGGGCTCGCGATCCGGCTGCGCCTCGCGCTCACGCGCCACCTCACGCCCGCGCGCCGGTGCTTTCTTCCGCGCTTCCAGGCTCTTCTTCAACAGCTCCATCATGTTGAACGGCCCCTCCGGCGGCGGTTCGTCATCATCATCCGTCTCGATCTTCTTGCCGCCCTTTTTGGCCTTGGCCTCGATCCACTTGCGCAGCGTGTCGCGATACTGGTCGTGGTACTGCTTCGGCTCCCACGCGACGGTCATGCCGTCGATGAGCATCTTGGCGACATCGACCTCTCGCTTATTCACCTTCGGCGCGTCTTTGGCGTCGTCCGCACCGACGACCTCCACCGGGTCGCGCAACTCCTCAGCGAACCGCAACGTGTTCAGCAGCAGCGTGTCGCCATCGGCGATCACGGCACACAGATGCTCACGCGTGTGCAGCACCATTCGCGCGATGCCGACCTTCTTGGCCTCACGCAAAGCGGTGCACAGCAACGCATACCCCTTCGCGGCGTCCGCCCCCGGGTGCAACACATACGGCTTCTCAAAAAACCGAGGGTCGATCTCCTCCTGCGCGACAAAGCCCGTGATCTCGATCGTCCGCGACGCCTTCGGTGCCGCCTTGCGAAAATCCTCCGGCGTGACGATCACGAACTTGCCATCGCTCACCTCGTGCCCCTTGACGATCTCTTTCCAAGGCACCTCTTTGCCCGTGCGCTCGTTCACGCGCAGGTACTTGATCGCCGCCTCGTCGCGCCCGTCGAGCATCTTGAAGTCGAGGTCCGCCTCCGCCGCGGTCAACGACGACATCGCGCACGGCACGTTCACCAGCCCAAACGACAGAAATCCCTTCCAGATTGGCCGCGCCATTGCTGTCTCCAGTCACCCGATCGCAATCTCAATTCAACCCGATCCGCGCCAGGCAACGTTCGTGCTGGAACGTTGATGCGTGGCAGCCCGATGCGACGCGGGCCAGCACGCGTCGCATCACACGGGCTTGCCGCGTAAACGCGATACCAATTTTCATGCAGGATGGTGAAATCGCTAAGCGACGCATGAACACCGCGTGAAACCACCCCGCAGCCCGGTCGCCCGGCTCGCTTCGCGCGACTCGTCACGCTTGCAACACAGTTCAACGGGTGCGCCCGCGTCGCCAGGCGTGATACCTCCGCACGCCACTCCGGGCTACGCTTGTCGCGTTGCCGGCTTAGCTCAGTTGGTAGAGCAACGCTTTTGTAAAGCGTAGGTCGTCGGTTCGAATCCGACCGCCGGCTTTCCACCTTCGTCGCGCCTCGCGCTGGCCTTTTTCCGCTCGCGGCCAACGTGAAACACGAAGCAGAACGCCTTTGACCTTGCCATCGTCCACCCCGCCACCGTCGTCGCACTCGCTCGCGCCGGAGGTGCGTTCGGGTGACACGACCGACCGCACGACCGCGGCGGCTTCAAGCTCGCTTCGCGCCTCCATCACCAGCGCGCTCACCCGCCTCGGGCCGATGATCGCGTCCGGCAAAACCAGCGCGTTTCGCCTGCTTTCAAACGCCGTGGACTCGCCCGCGGGCATCGACGTTGACATCTACGACCGCGCCGCAGTAATGAACATTCACGAGGCCGCGGCTCCGGCAAACATCAACCACAGCGCCATCGCCGGCGTCGCGCTCGAAGCCCTGGCGCCGCTCAACATCACCGCGATCTACATCAAGCCCTTCGCCCGCGACCGCTCGCGTCTTGGCGGGCAGCTCCCGCCGGAGGTCACCGATCCGAACCCCGCCGCAGGCGTGCCCGCGCCGGAGTCCTTGACCATCCGCGAGCACGACTGGCTGCTCGAAGTCCGCCTGTACGACGGCCTCTCCACCGGACTGTTCCTTGATCAGCGCGATAACCGCAAGTTCGTGCATCAATGGTGCGGTGCCCGCACCGGTGAACGCGGCTCGCCACCCATCAGCGTGCTCAACACGTTCGCCTACACCTGCGCGTTCTCGGTCGCCGCGGCGAGCGCCGGGGCGCTGACCACCAGCGTTGATGTCTCCGGACGCTATCTGGATTGGGGCAAGCGCAACTTCACGCTCAACGGTCTGGACATCGCGGAGCACCGCTTCGCCAAGATGGACACATTCGAGTTCATCACGTATGCGCAGCGCAAGTCGCTGCGATACGACCTCATCATCCTTGATCCGCCGAGCTTCGGCTCCGGCAACAAGAAACGCGGGCACAAGCCCTGGTCCTCGCTGGACCATTACGCCCGCCTCGTGCGTGAGGCCGCGACACTTCTGAACCCGCGGGGTGTCATTCTCGCCTCCACAAACACGCGCGAGCTGTGCAACAACAACCGCCTGCGCTACGAGGTCGCCAAGGGCCTGAATCGCGAGCCGCGCTGGCTGACGCTCCCGCCACCGCCGTCTGACTTCGCCCGCGATCGAGGACGCTTCTCGGCGTGCGCATTCGAGTTACCCTCGGGCATGAACGCAAGCCCACAGCGGCGTACCAAGTCCACCCAGACGCCGCCCTAGCTCACGCCATGCGCGCCGCTGCAGCTTCTCAAAGTGCCCCAGCTTTCCGCCGCGCTCGCGTCTGAGTCCTCTCGACCGCGGCCTGTGCATGTCCATTCAAACGATCTCCCTCTCGTAGGCCAATTACCCATGTCCACCCCCTCTGCCCATCTCCCGCGTCGCACGTTCGCCATCATCTCTCACCCCGACGCCGGCAAGACCACGCTCACCGAAAAACTCCTGCTCTACGGCGGTGCCCTGGCCCTCGCCGGCTCCGTCACCGCGCGCAAGAACCAGCGCGCCACCGCCAGCGACTGGATGGAACTGGAGAAGCAACGCGGCATCTCCATCTCGTCCACGGTGCTGCAGTTTGACTACGCCCCCCCATCGCCGCCCGCGCCGCCCGACCTCGGCACCGTCCGCATCAACCTGCTGGACACGCCCGGCCACAAGGACTTCAGCGAAGACACCTATCGCGTGCTCACCGCGGTTGACGCCGCGGTCATGGTCATCGACGCTGGTAAGGGCATCGAGCCGCAAACGCGCAAGCTCTTCGAAGTCTGCCGTCGGCGCGGCGTGCCGATCTTCACGTTCATGAACAAGTGCGACCGCCCCACGCGCGAGCCCTTGGAACTCATCGACGAGCTCGAACGCGTGCTCGGCATCGGCGCGTTCCCTGTCAACTGGCCCCTCGGCTCAGGCCCCGACTTCCGCGGCGTATACGACCGCCTCTCGCACAAAGTCCATCTCTTCGAGCGTACCAGCCACGGCGCGTACGAAGCCCCGGTCCAAGTCGTCGGTATCGATGACGACCTCATCCGCGAGCGGCTCGACGAGCGTGTGTACAACCAAGTTCGCGAAGAGATCGAGATGCTCCACGGCGCGGGCGAGAGCTTTGACGAGGCCCGCGTGCTCGCGGGTCAGGTGACGCCCGTGTACTTCGGCTCCGCGATGAACAACTTCGGCGTGCAGTTGCTGCTGGACGGTTTCCTTGAGCACTCCGCCGGGCCGGGGCCGCGACGGTCAAAGGGCGATACCGACGCGAACGAACGCATGGTCGCGCCAGAAGAGGAATCGTTCAGCGGCTTCGTCTTCAAGATCCAAGCGAACATGGACCCGCGCCATCGCGACCGCATCGCGTTTGTGCGCATCGTCTCGGGCAGCTTCACGCGTGAGATGACGGTCGTTCACGCACAGAGCGGCAAACGCATCCGGCTCTCCAACGCGCAGAAGCTCTTCGGCCAGTCACGCGAAACGGTCGAAGACGGTCGGGCTGGCGACGTCGTCGGCATCGTTGGCCATGACACCCTGCGTATCGGCGACACGCTGACCGACGATCGCACGATCGTCTTTGACGAAATCCCGCGCTTCCCGCCCGAGGTCTTCGCGTATTTGCACAACCCGCAGCCGGGCAACAGCAAGAAGTTCCGCCTCGGCCTTGAGCAACTCCTTCAAGAAGGCGTGATCCAGCTCCTGCAGATTGGCACGGGACAAGTCAAAACCCCGCTCCTCGCCGCGGTCGGCCCGCTGCAGTTTGAAGTCGTGCAGTATCGCCTCAAGGCCGAGTACGGCGCGGAGTCTCGACTCGAGCCCTCACGCTGGACGACGGTCCGCTGGTACCGCATGCCCGGCGGCCCGCCCTCGCCCGACTGGCTCCCCGACCTGCCCTCAGACGCGACCCTCGGCGTAGACGCCGACAACCGCCCCGTGGTGCTCTTCGCCGATGAATGGGCCATGCGCCACTTCACGCAGCGCAACGAGAAGATCGAGCTCTCGCCGCTGCCGTTCTGAGTCTCGACGACATCAGAGCACAAAAACAAAGGAACCCCGCCGTCCATAGCGGGGTTCCTTTTCTCGTTGTCTTCGTGACACTCAGCTAACGGGAGCAAGATCCGCGGCCATGCGTTTCTCCCCGATCGCCGACTGCCAAACACTTGTCGCCTGCCTTCCCCACTCGCGCCGCTGCACTCGCGACTCGCGATTTTCAATACACCATCGACATGCACAGCTCGATCGACTGGATGACCTGGCGGATCTGGAACGGCTTGCGGAGGACCTGATCGAAGCCCTGGCTCTTGAGGGCCGCGAGCTGGGTGTCGCTCATCTTGCCGCTCATGGCGATGATCTTGGTGATGGCCAGGTCGTCCTCGGTGCGGACGAGCGAGACCAGGTCGTTGCAGTTGCCCTCATTCAGGTGCAAGTCCAGCAGGATCACGTGCGGCTTGAATCGCTCGCACTCAAGGCCCGCGGCGAACGTGCTCGACGCGACCTTGACGTCGTATTTGGCCTGCTCGCCCAGCACCTTGTGCAGTGCCTCGGTCACTTCCTGCTCGTCGTCCACGATCAGCACGCGGGTGTTGCCGCTGGTGATCCCGTCAAGCGGGATGCCGTGGACTTGCATGAACTTGATCAGTTGGCCCTTGGGGATCCGGCGGTCCTTGGAGCCGGGAATCTTGTACCCCTTGAGTTGGCCGGAGTCGAACCACTTCGAAACCGTGCGGGGCGCGACGTTGCAGATCTTCGCGACTTCGCCGGTGGTCAAAACATCCTTGTCCAGGGGCATAGGTGAGATCCTTCTCTGCGGGAATCGCGATCGAGTTGGTGCGAGCGGTCCATGCTCACACAGTCGCTGTAGTTTCGGCGTGAAGCTGCACCGACTTCACCGCCCACGGCACATGTGACGCGAGTAACTCGCCTTCGGACCTCGCCAGTGGCTGATAAGCCGCCGCCCGTCGTTCACAATCCAGCACAAAACCCGACGCCGGCCCGTAGACCCCCGCCTCCCCACCAAAGCTTTCACTCGCGCCAGCCGACAGCCCCGGATCACGGCTCGGCTCGGTTCGAGTTCACTCTTCGCAGCTTTTCTCATTGGCCATTTTCCTTCCCCCTCCCCTCAGTTCTGTGAAACCTCCCCCCGTCCTCAGGCGGATTGACAACCGCGCCCCCTTCCCGGTACCTTCCACAGGCCTTCCCGCCCCTCAAGGCCCCCCGCCCGCCCCGGTCGTGCGCGGCTATTGTGTCGGTTCGCAGTTTCCGCCCCCCTCCCCCCCCACGCACCCTCGCCCGCGCGACGTAACTCCCGCTCAGACAACGCACTACGTCTCGCAACCCTGCCCAAGTCCTTCGTCCTTCAGTGACCGCCCAGTGCCCAGTGCCTATCGCCCAGTGCCTCCGTTTTTCGCTCGCAAGGAGATGAATGTGGCTCGACGCTTCTCACGCAATCGCTTCAGCATGACCCTCGGCGTCTTCGCCGCCAGCCTTGTGCTCTCCGCCGGCGCCCTCGCCGCTCAGGACGCCCCGAAGGACAACGAGCTCCTGCGCGATTACGTCCACTATGTGCGCATCGCCCGCTACGACCTGGCCCTGAGCAACGCCCAGGCCATCCTTGATCGCCTTGTCCCGCCCTACGGCAAGACCGAGGCCGACAAGGGCGGCATCACCCTTTCGCAGTTCGTCAAGCTCGTTGACGCCGGCGACGTCCCCCGCTTTGAAGAGTCCGTCGCCCGCGGCATGCGCGTCTCGGAGACCGAGCAGGTCAGCGCCAAGCTCCTGGCTGCCTACGAGCAGGGCAAGCGTGACGACGCCCGCGTCGCCGAGAGCGTCACCAAGAACATCCAGCTCCTCGTCGGCACCTCGCGCCAGCGCCTCGTGGGCCGCGAGCGCCTGATCGCCGCCGGCGAGTACGCGATGCCCCAGTTGCTCGAGAATCTCTCTCGCAATCAGGACGCCGCGCTCTCGACCGAGATCCGCAAGCTGATGGTGGACATGGGGCGTCAGTCCGTCGGCCCGCTGAGCGCCGCCCTTCCGGCGGTTGAGGCCAAGTTCCAGGAAACGCTCGCGGGCATCCTCGGCGATATCCGCTACAAGGCCGCGCTGCCGGCGTTGTACGAGCTCGCCCTCAGCTCGACGTCTTCGCCCAACTCTGCGAAGGCCGCCCGCGCCGCGATCGCCAAGATTGACGGCGGCTTTGACTCGCAGATGGATGCCTCATTGCTGTTCGAGAACCTGGGCGAGGACTACTACAGCCAGCTTGAGAGCCTCACCAGCTTCCCACGCGAGAGCCAGCAGCTTGTCTGGAGCTACTTCCCCGGTGGCGGCCTGACCTCCACACCCGTCCGCACCGAGGTGTACCACGAGACCATGGCCATGAAGATGGCCGAGCGGGCTCTACGCCTTCGCGCCAGCAATCGCGAAGCCACCGCCCTATGGGTCGCGGCGAACTATCGGCGCGAGTTTGACAACCCCGCCGACTACAAGTCCGCCCTCTTCGGCGATCTGCGCGACGCGATGTACTACGGCGTCTCCTCCGGCCCGACGATCAGCCAGCGCGTGCTCGCTCGCGCCCTGAAGACGCGTGACACCGCGCTGGCTCTGAAGGCGATCAACGCGCTCTCGAAGACCGCCGGCGCTGCGTCGCTGGCCTCCAGCGATGTTGGCCGCCCGCTGCTGGACGCGCTGCTGTACCCCAACCGTCGCGTGCAGAACGAGGCGGCCCTGGCTCTCGCGGCCGCGAATCCGCAGTCCACGTTCGAGGGCTCCGATCGCGTCGTGCCGATCCTCGCCGGCGCGGTCCGCGACGCGGGTGCCCGCTTCGCGGTCGTCGTTGGTGGCGATGCGGAAGCGACCAACTCGGTCGCCGGCGTGCTTCGCACCGCGGGCTTCACCGTCCTGCCCCCCGGCCGCTCACTCAATGAACTGGCCGAGCCGATCGCCGGCGCCCCGGGCGTTGATCTCATCGTCTCGATGCTCCCGGGCAACGCGACGCGCGAGTTGATCGCTCAGGCTCGCTCGAGCAACCGCATGCTGGCGACGCCGATCGTCGCGATCGTCAGCGAACTTTCCGAGCCGGACCTTCGCGCCGCGCACGGGCGTGACGCGACGATCGCCCTGGTCCGCGAGGGCTCACAGCCGGCGCAGATCGCCCAGGCGACGTCAAATCTCTTGGGCAAGAACGCGGGTGATGCGTTGTCGGCCGACGAGGCCGCGGCGTATCAGACGCGGGCGCTGACCGCGCTGCGTGATCTGGCGGTCGCCAACACGCCGGTGTTCAACGTCGGCGATTCGACCCTGCCGCTGGCCGGCGCGATCGAGGGCGCCAAGGGCAAGCTCCGCGAGCAGATCGGCGAGGTGCTGGCCCGCATCGGCAGCAAGCGCGCCCAGAGCGCTCTGGCCGAGGCCACCCTTTCCGCTGAGGGCGACGAAATGCTCACGCTGATCGACAAGCTCACCGGCTCGGCCAAGCGCTTCGGCAACCTGCTGGACGATCGGCAGGTCAAGCGCTTCACCGACATGGCCGGTAAGGGCTCCGACGAACAGGCCACCGCGGTGGCCGCCCTGATCGGTGCGCTGAACCTCTCCAATGACTCGATCCTCTCACTGCTGGTCGCGCCCGAAGCGCCGAAGCAGTAAGGGCCGAGGGCCGAGGAATCAAACCGTATCCGACAGAACCAAGATGACACACAAAGCCCGCCGCGCTCGGCGGGCTTTTCATTTGGTTGGCCTTCCTCTACGCTCTGTGCATGCGTAACGCCGTGCTGTTTGATGACGGACTGGGGCTTCTCTCGCCGCTGACGGACCTGCGCCCGAGCTTCGCGGTGCGCACGGGCGCGCTGACCACCCGCGAGCGTCAGCGGCGTCTGCTGAACCTCAACATCGTTGCGCTGGTCGTTCGCCCGGATCTCTTGGAGATGGCCCGCTCGCGTGCGGGCGAGCCGCCGATCAACACGTTCGATCATCTCGCCGCGGATGGCGGGCCGGTGCTCGTGCTCAACGGGCGCTGTGTTCTGCCGCCCGTGGACCTGATCAATCGCCTCACGCCCGGCCAACGCTTACTTGAGCCGGTGATCAACCCCGCCGCGGCGTCGCCGACCGCGCGCCCGGCGCACGAGCTTGAAGCCGAGCGTGTCGTCGCGTGTATCGCGACCCCCGCGCAACTCGCCGAAATCGCGGCGGGGTCGTGGCCTCGCGCAACCCTCCCTGACCTCGCCTGCGACGCCTGCCTCATGCATCGCCCGTGGCACGTCCGCACGTTTCGCGACGGCGCGATCAAGCTCGATCTCGACCTGCTCTCTGCCACGGGCGCGGGCACGGCCAGCTCGCTACCGGCCAACTGCCCCCCCACCACCATCGCTTTCGGCTCGCACCCGCTCCGCGTCAGCCCGTCCGCGAAGATCTACCCCGGCGTCATCCTCGATCTCGAACAGGGCCCCATCGTCATCGATGACCACGTCACTATTCGCCCCGGTGTCACGCTCATCGGCCCGGTCTACATCGGCCCGCACTCGACGATCCTCGATCGCGCACTGATCAAGGGCAACACCGCCATCGGCGAGCACTGCAAAGTCGCCGGCGAAGTCGGCGGCACCATCTTCCACGGCTACTCCAACAAAGCCCACGACGGCCATCTCGGCGACTCGTGGATCGGCAAGTGGTCCAACCTCGGCGCCGGCACCACGAACAGCAACCTGCTCAACACCTACGCCGATGTCACCATGCGCCCGGCCCCGCATGCCTCGCTGGAGCACACCGGCCTGCAGTTCATGGGCTGCATCCTGGGCGACCACGTCAAGACCGCGATCTGCACGCGCATCATGACCGGCACGATCGTCAGCCTCGGCGCCATGATCGCGACGACAACCGCCGCGACCGGAACGATCCCGTCGTTCTCCTGGTGTACGGACGACAGCCCCAAGGGCGAAAAGACCTTCCGCCTCGACAAGTTCCTGCAGATCGCCCGCACCGTCGCGTCCCGACGCAAGCTCACGCTCTCGCCCTCGTACGAAGCCGCGATCGCGGCGCTGCACGCCAAGCGCGCCGGCGTCACCCGGGCCTGAGTCGTTCGAGCGCGGCCAGCCCCAAACAACCCAGCTCAAAAAGAAACACGCCGGCGTTCACGCCGGCGTGCTTCAACATCAGTGGGCGAGGAGGGATTCGAACCCCCGAAGGCGTTAGCCAGCAGATTTACAGTCTGCCCCGATTGGCCACTCCGGCACTCGCCCGGTGAAGGAAGAGAGGGTACGCAGGAGAGTCGAACAGGGCCACAATTCAAACGGCCACATTGCACAGAGCTACATGGCACATTCGGATCGGGGAGCTGGAATCGCCGAGTACGCAGCCCGCCCGCCTTGGAAAGGCGGGCCACCATGAACGGTGGGCCACCACTCAGGTCAGGCCACCGTGAAAGTCAGGCCACCATTAGAGTCCGGGAACCCACGTCGCCAGCAGGTCGCGGGCGGCGATGAGGTCCTTCTTGTGGATCATCTCGCAGGTGGTGTGGATGTAACGGGTGCCGACGACGACGCCCACCGCCCGGGCACCGCGCCCGGTCTGCTGGGCGGCGGCGCCGTCCTGGCCGCCTCGGGCCAGGATCGTGCGCTGGTACGGGATCCGCGCCTTCTTCGCGGTCTTCTCCATGTCGTCGATCAGCTTGAAGTCCGCGATGAACGACGAGTCCATGACGTGCAGGCCCACGCCCTTGCCTTGCTCGGTCACGCGTTCATCCTCGGGCACGCCCGGGACATCGCACGAGAGCGTGACATCGATGCCGATGCCGATGTCGCAGTCGACAATGTGGCTGGACGTGCGGGCACCGCGCAGGCCGACCTCTTCCTGCGTCGTGAACGCGACGTAGATCTCGCACGCGTGCGAGGTCTTGGCGCGATCGATCTCGCGGATCGCCTCGATCCCAAGCCAGCAGGCGATGCGGTTGTCCATCGCGGGCGAAGTCGCCTTGTCGCCCAGCTCAAGGAACGGATCGGCGTAGACGCAGTAGTCGCCGATCTTCACACGCTTGCGCACCTGCTCCGCCGGCAGGCCGGTGTCGACGATGAGTTCCTTGACCTCGGGGATCTTGTTCTTGTCGGCTTCGCTGGCGATGTGTACCGGCCGGCCGCCGGGGTTCATCACACACGGAATGTCGCCCGAGTCGGTGACCAGCGTCATGCGCCGTGAGAACAGGTTGCGCGTATCAAACCCGCCCGCCGCGACCACGCGGATGAAACCCTTGGAGTCCACGTCGCGCACGTAGAACCCGATCTGGTCCATGTGGCACAGCAGCAGCACGCGCGTAGCACGGGCTCCCTTGCCGCCGCCGGACTTGCCCTTGCCCCGCGGCCCACGACGGCAGATCAGGCTGCCCATCGCGTCGGTGGTGACCTCGTCAAAGAGCCCCTTGATCTCACGGTTGATCAGCTCGCGCACGCGTTCCTCGCGGCCGGGCACGCCGGGGGTCTCACACAGCCGCTTCAGCAAGTCGATGTTCATGTCGGCTCCGACAAAGGTCCTGGGCTCGGCCCGTCCGTCGAGACGCCTCGACAACGCAGCCTTGAGCCGCACAGGGTACACCAAACCCGATGCGCGCGGAGCCCGGGCCGGTCGCGGCTGGCGTCACATCGTGATGCCGCGACGCGGTTTATCCTCCCGGTAATGTCACGCCAAAGCCCGCTGCTCCCGCTGCACCAACACGCCCAGGCGATCATGTCGCCATACGAATCGCCCGCGCCTGATTCCGGCGCGCCGGGCGACGGATCGGGCAACGCCGCGCCCGCCGCCGCCAGCGTCACCATCGTCCAGACCTACGGCCCGCTCGAACTGGAATACGCCTCCATCCGCAAGGCCAGCGCCCTGCTGGACATGCCACACCGCGCCACGCTCGTCGTTCGCGGCTCTGACCGGCTGGCGTTCCTCAACCGCATGCTCACGCAAGAGCTCAAGAACGTGCAGCCTGGTGACGTGCGCCGCGCGTTCTGGCTCAACCGCAAGGGCCGCATTGACGCAGACCTGCGTGTGCTCGTGCTCGATGATCGCATCGTGCTGGACGTGGACGTCCACTGCGTCGAGCGGGCCCGCTCGACGCTGAACGCGTATGTCATCACGGAGGATGTGGAGATTTCCGATCAGACCGAGCAGTTTCACCGCTTGAGCCTGCATGGGCCGGCCGCGCTGCGAGCTCTCACACGCGTGGTCGATCGCGCCGCGGGCGAGGCAACGTCGGAGCTGATGATCCCGCCGGACACGAGCCGCGTCGTGCGGATCGGCGGGAGCGAAGTGGTCGTCGATCGCGCCGACAGCACGGGCGAGATCGGGCTGGAACTGCTGGTCCCGAGCGCCGGCGTGCTGGCGGTCTACGAAGCGCTGCTCACGCTGGCCCACGAGCCCGTCGCGGCCCAGCGCATGAACGCACCGCCGCTAGTCCGGCCCATCGGCTTCGCGGCGTGGAACATCGCCCGCCTCGAAGCCGGCACGCCCGTCTACTACCTGGACTTCGGACCCGACTCGCTGCCCGCGGAAACCGGCGTGCTGCACGATCGCGTGTCGTTCACCAAGGGCTGCTACCTCGGCCAAGAGATCGTCGCGCGGATGAACGCGCTCGGCCACCCGCGCCGACGCGTCGTCGCGGTCCGGCTGACCGACCCGGCGGCGGTCGTCGACCCGGCTTCGGAGGCGTTGACCCGCGAGATCGGGGCGGAGGCTCGCGAGATCCCGATGGCGCGGTTCCCATCCACCGGCGCCGCGGTGTACGCGGACACGACGGCGACCCCGGCAACCGCACTGTCAGGAAGCAGCGCGGGCGTCGCTCCCGCGTCAACACCCGTGGGCGCGATCACCAGCAGCACGCTGGCGCCGCTGCTGAGCCGCGGGCCGATTGCGCTGGCGATGGTGGCGTGGGCGTCATCAACGCCGGGGACGCGGGTGCTCGTGGATTGCGACGGTGCGCTTCTGCCGGGCGTGGTGCAGGAAAGGCTGACGTTTGTGCAGCGGGGAGAGGGCGCGCCGCGCTGACACGGTCACGCGGGAAGGCAGGCGGGACGCCTGCCCCACGTACGCCGGCTCATCGCTGCGTTGAACGCATGCGGATGACCTCTTGCGTGCGGATCAGCGTCTCCAGCGCCTGGCGGTCGGCGAGTTCGTACGTGCCGTTGCGGTTCACGTCCACCTCGAGCTGATAGCTGGTGAACGGCAGGGCCCACGCGGCGTAAAGGTCGTCAATCGTGACCACGCCGTCGCGATTCACATCGCCCGAGCCCAGCGCGAAGTTCAGCGCCACCGTCTGCACGCTCGATCGCCCGTTCAGCTCGAACGCGACGACCGTGATCTGGTTCGTGCCGGCCGGCAGTGATGACGATGTCAGTCGCCACTCCAGCCGGTCGTACTGAAATGCCTGATTCGAGCCGTTGATGAGCGTGAGCGGGTCGGTTCCCTGCGGCACGTTCGCGAGAATGTGTACCGAGTTCACCGTGCGGTCCGTCGTCGTCACGCGATACTGGAACGATCCGCCGCCCGCGGCGACCACGTCCGGCTGCAGCGTGACCTGCGGCGGGAGCATGTCCACGTAGAACACTTTGCGGAAGTCGCGGAAGATCGGCAGCCCGCCATCGACGCGACGCCGATACGCCAGCACGTTCAAATAGTTGATGCCCTCGGGCAGTTGGCTCGTCTGGATCACCTGGCGATACAGACCGGTCGTGCCCGTGCCGCCTGGGCCGGAGATCGGCGACTTCTGCGTGAGGAACGTCTCGTAGCCGCCGTCGATCTGCAGATTTGCCGCTTGGTCGAACGAGCCGTTGCCGTTGTAGTCGGCGAACCCGCCGTTGAGACGGAAGACCGCCTGATCGTCCCAGTTGTTGAGGTCGCTGGGGTCGGTCTTGACGGTGTCGAGGCGGATCTCAAACGTCGGCGTGGTGATCACGTCCATCGGCGTGGTGCGCCGGCGGAACGACGGCACGCTGACGGGATCAGCGGGGATGACGCCGGTGGCGCCGGTGAGCGTGAGCGTGCCGCTCGGCGCGGCGGGGCCGTAGACCACATAGCCGCGATGATGCTCGACGGTGCTGCCGTTGACGGTGGCGGCGTTGTTGGGCACGGGCAGAAGGACGCGCCGGTTGCCGTCAACCGTGATGATCGTGGGGATCTGGTTTGACGCATCAACGATCGGATCCACCGACGCGCCGGTCAGCTCGTGCAAGCGAGTGCCAGCGGGGAACGATGTCTGCACGCTGCGGAACGCGACGCCCGGCGTATACGAATCGGAGATGCCCACGAGCACGTTCGCCGCGGCTTCGACACCGATCTCGTTTTTCGTCGGGTCGCTGGCGAGATAGTTGCTGCGCTCAAAGACGATCACGTCGTTGAGCGAGGTGTTCTGCGGGTCCGTTGAGTTCAGCGTATAGAAGTACGTCTTGGGCGCACTGGGCAGGTTCGCGTTGTCGGTGCGCACGTACTCGTTGGCGATCTGCACAAGCTTCTGCAAGTACGGGTTGCCGTCGCCCAGCGCCGTCGGATTGCCCTCGCGCGGCCAGAATCCGCGATTCGAAAACCGGGTGTGCATCTCGCGCGAGTTGTGGTAGATGATCGGCTTGCCGCTCATGAAGAGGATGAGCGCGTTCTGGGGCAACGCCGCGAGATCGAGCGCCGGAACATCGGGCGCCGAGCCGCCGCCGCCGGTGGAGCCGTTGTCGTGCGAGTACACATGGCGCACGCCCTGGCTGCCGTTCTGGAAGCCGTCGTCCTGAAGATCCACCGAGGCATTGAGCACGTTGGACCAGGCGCCAAACCCACGCGACGAGCGGATGTCGCGAAGCTGCCCAGCCTGATTCAGGTCTAGCGCATCGCGATTGCCAAAGCCGTCCTTGTTGCGGATGTACGTCTGCGTGAACGCGTTGCTGTCAACGATTTCACCAAACGTGAACGGCGTGCCCGGCGTGCCGTCGGGATAAATCCGGCGGTTGAACATCGCGGAGTCAAAGTCGTTGTTCCAGAAAGAGGCCGGGATGTGCTTCGCGGCGTCAAGCCGGAAGCCGGAGATCTTGAACTCCTCAAGCATCCATTGGGCCGAGCGCAGCAGCATCTGCTTCGCGTTTTCCATGACCGCGTCGCCCGCCATCGGGTTCGCCGTGTTGAACGGGTACACCGTCCACGTCGCGCCGTTGGCCGGGTTCACGAACGTTGACGGCGTGAGCTGCAAGTCCGGATAGAACCGCGCGTTGGCGGGGTTTGGCCGGTTGCGCACCAAGCCCGGCGGGATGTTCGTCTGTCCGGGCGCCGGCGGCGAGGCGACCGGGTGGCGAACGAACTGGTAGTTCTTTTCCTGCGCAATGTCGATGAGGCCAACCAGGTCACCTTCGAAGAGGTTGTAGTTGGCCCCGCCGGGGTTGATGCTCTGCGTTGAGCCGTTGTGAAAATCGCCCCAGAAGTCAGCCCCGGACGCGGGGAGGTAGAAGCCGGGCCAGCCGCCGTCGTTGAGGAATGCAGAGTTGCTGGTCCGCGCGCCGTTGTGGTTCAGAATGATGTCGACGTAGCTCTCGACACGCGCGCGGTTCATCTCGCCGATGAGCACCTTGAACGACTGCTCGGTGCCGTAGATCGTCTCTGAGCCGGGCTGCCCGAGATCGAACCGATCGAAGACGTCGTACCCGGGTGAGCCGTCACTGGCCTTCCACACCGGCGGGAGCCATGTCGCGTTGTACCCGCTCATGAACGCGTCGGGCAGGCGCGTCTCGATGTTCTTCCACGAAGTCTCAAACCACTGGAGATAGATCTGGCGGTCCTGCGCCCGGGCCTGAGCGTGGGTGCCGGTGGGCAGAAGGAGTGCGATTGAGAGCACAAACCCCGCGGCGCGCGCGTGCTGACGCAATGAGCCGGTGCGCGAACCTGACGAACCGCGCGATTGACGCTGACGCATGCCGACCTCCACGAACGACCACATGATGAAACCACCGAGCCAACCCGCCCACAACCCGGAACACACCGCTGGGGCATCCAAAAGCCTACACCCGGGACCCGGGGACGCCACACGATTCGGGAGTTTCTTTCCGGCGGTTCCGCCCAATTCCCGGTTCTCGACCGGCCCTCGCGTCACGGCTTGGTGAACCCGATCGGCGACAAGCCGTTGCTCACCCGCTGCTTCGCGCCGGGGGCCACCGCCTGCTTCACGAACGCCCGATACTCCTGCCCAACGCGAGCGACGTCAGGGTCGATGTACGTACGGAAGACCTGCGGGCCCATGTTCCGGGCGAGGACGAGCATGGCGCCGCGGTCTTGGGACTTCAACGCGCCGCTGGCGCGGAGCCGCGACACCACCGCATTGCCCAAACCCCCACCCGCAGCGTCCTTGACCATCCGCTCAAACCCCGCCCGGTACTTTCCCCCCTCACCCTCGCGAAGGAAGTGAATCAGCGCCCAGATCTGTGCGTAATACGTGACGCCCGCCTCGTTGCCCATGGCCAAGATCTGGTCAGGCGCCGCGGTCAGTAGCGTCTCCAGCGACAGGAGCTGGTTGGCGTCTGACGCGGCGCGCAGGCGGTCGAACCGCTCGAAGTTGTTCCAGCCGCTGAAGACGACGCCGTCCTTTGTGAAGCGGTGGCCCTCGAAGAACGTCGCGATGCCCTCCTCCGCCCAGACCGGCAGGGGCTCGCCGAAGCTCGACTGCGTGAACTGGTGCCATCCCTCGTGGCTGGCGATGGACATGGTGTCCGCGGGGCCGATGTCAAAGAGATAGCCACTGCCGCCAATGGCGAACCCGCCGCGCGCGATGTTGGAGACGCCGCGGGCCCGCTCACCCAGCCGGGTGAGCGTGAGCCGGAGCCACTGCGAGCGCGAGGACATGACGAACGTTTCCATCGGACGCGTGGGCTTAGGGAGGCTGGTGATGGCGCTGGTGTAATGCTGCAGCGCGCTCTCCATCATGCCCGGAAGCCGCTCGCTGATCTGAGCCGAGCGATCAGTGGTGTAGATCACGTAGTGATCGGTCTGGATCGCACGCCCCGCGGCACCTTCAAAGTCCCATACGCGCACGGAGCGGACCACCGGCGTGGCGGGGATGAGCGTCACGCCGTCGCCGGGCTGCGTGACGCGGCCGCGCGTGGTGAGCGCGATCTCGCCGGAGGCGGACGGCGCACGAGCCGCGGCGCTGCACGCCGAGAGGATCAGCGCCGAGCCCGCGATCAGCATCGCCGCGCCGGCGACGACGAACTTCGCGCCGACTGATCCACGCGCGTGCGTGCCCGCACGCACGCCGACATCGATCACTCCAACGCGCGCAACGCGGCTTCGATCGCCTGCAACTCGAGATGGAACTGCTTCAGTTGCGATTGGCTTTCCTCAACGAGCTTCGCCGGAGCCTTGGCAATATACCCCGGGTTCGACAAACGGCCCTCGATGTTCGCGATCTTTTTCGTCAGCTCGTCACGCTGCTTGATCAACGCTTCACGGGCCGCCTTCGCCTCGCTCGCCGGCGAAGCGGCGTCGCCGTTCTCGGACGCCGCCGGTGCCGGGAGATTGCTCAAACGCAGCTCCGCGCCCTCAAAACGCAGCGCGAGCGTCCGCTCCGCGGGTCCGGGCGCGTCAGTCGTGATCGCGCTCAGGCCGCAGAGCGTCTCGACGACGCTGGGTGCCTGCGTTACCAGCGCGAGCACCTTCTCGGACGCGTGCAGCGTCAGCCGAGCCCGCGGCGGGATCCCCGCCGTCGCGCGCGTCTGGTTCACGACGGTCGCAAGGTCACGCACCTGGCTCACGCAACGCTGCGCCGCGTCAACGATCGCCGGCTCACTCGCGCTCGCCATCACCCGCGGCCACGCCGCGGCGCAGAGCAGCCCTGTGTGCGAGCCATTCGTGCCCGTCGCGCCCACGCCATCAAGGGCCACGCCTTCGACGCGAGCGCTCTTGAGCTTGCTCACCTGCTCGTACGCCGCCTCGGTCACGAAGGGCATGATCGGGTGCATCAGCCGCAGGATGGTTTCGATGCTCACGCGCAGGACCGCACGCTGCGACTCGCTCTGCGCCACCGTCGGCTTGATCGCTTCGAGATAGAAGTCGCAGAAGTCGCGCCACAGCAGGTCGTAGCACGCCTCGGCGTACGCGCTGAACTCGTACGCGCGGATCGACTCGTTGCACGATGCCACGCCCGCGCTGAGGCGCGAAACCATCCAGCGGTCCACCGTGCTGAGCTCCGCGAGCCGGAACTCGCGATCGGTGCCAGGTGACTTCTCGAGCATGAGAATCGCAAACCGCACGGCGTTCCACAGCTTGCTTGCAAAGTTCCGCCCCAGATCAAACTTCGGCGACGTGTTCTTGCCGGTCTTGGAGTCCTTCTGCACCGGCATCCGCACGTCCTGCGTCTGCGTGGTCATCTGGCAAAGCGTGAACCGCATCGCATCGGCGCCGTGGCTGGAGATGATGTCCAGCGGGTCCACGCCATTGCCGCCGGACTTGGACATCTTCTTGCCCTCGCCGTCCTGCACCACAGCGTGGATGAAGACCTCGCGGAAGGGAACAGGGCCGCGGCCGAGACCGGAAGCCGCGAGCGAAGTGCTGAGCGATGAGTGCTGAGTGCTGAGCGGGGAACCGGCGCTCGCACTTGAACTGTCTTTATGTGCGATGTGCGCTGTGCCATGTGCGCTGTGCTCAGCCCCCCACCCCTCAGGCATGAGGTAGCGGTTCATCATCACCATGCGCGACACCCACAGCGTGATGATCTCGCGAGCCGTGCTCAGCACGCTGGACGGGTTGTACGCCTCGAGCAAGCCCTGGAACTGCGAGCCGGGCACGGACGCCTCCGCCGCGGCGGGGTCGGGCCAGCCGAGCGTGCTCAGCGGCCAGAGGGCCGAGGAGAACCAGGTGTCGAGGACGTCGGGGTCGCGTTTGAACCCTGCCCAATTCTCGAGATGCTCAATGAAGCCTGCATTCCGAGTATCGTCTCGAACGCACACGTACGCATCAACGATGCGACCCTTCAGTAGATCGATAACATCGAGCGATTCCGACGACGTGAATACCTCACCGGTTTCCGAATCTACGAAACGGGCAACATAGTTCTTGTCGTCGCGATGCATCAAGTCGACATCAGCCCCGAAAAGCCGATTGGCGAGCGTAAAACCACTCTCGTCTTTCGTGGTTGAATCGGTAAAGTCGCAGCGTCGGTACCACACCGGAATCCGGTGCCCCCACCAAAGCTGCCGGCTGATGCACCAATCGCGAATGCCCTCGTGCCACTGCTGATACGTCTTGGCGTAACGCTCAGGGAAAAACTGCAGTGAAGTGGTGGCCCGCCTTTCCAAGGCGGGTGGGTTGCGCTCACTCAGCGAATGCTGGCCAGCCAACTCCGCGGCGACCTCGTTGTGCCTACGGCCGCGCAGTTCCAGCATCGAGTCGATCGCTCGCAGAAGCGATGTTGACGTGAAAGTCCACGAGTACTCCGACGGCCGCGCCGCGAGCCCGTCGTTGACAGGGTTTTCCGTGATGTACTGCAGGAACTTGGCGAACTCGATGCCACTGCGGACGATGTGGTCGAACGACTCGTCTTGCCAGAACTTGCCGGTTCCGCCGCGGCGTTCGTTGATCTGGCGCGCAGAGAACCGTTTGACCGCCGCTGTCCATTCGGTGAGCGAGTGATCGGCCAGCGTGCGCACGACCACGTGAACGTGGTCGGGCATGACGACAGCAGCGTAGAGGTCGATGCGCTCGCCCTGGAAATGCCGGAGCGTCTCCATCACGATCGACCGTTCCTCGGCTTCCAATCGCGAGACCTCCCGCCCAAGCCGGAACGTCACGAAATAGGTTGCACCTGGAAGTTCGAGGTGCGGAAGGTCGCTGCGGCGGACAAAGAGGTCGGTTGGGCTTGGCGCACCCTTGGGATAGGGGTCGCGGCCTTGAAAGCCCCCCGGCGCGAGCGATGGGTATGGGAGCGTATCGAGGAGCGTGCGGGAGAGTTTGTCTGAGTGAGATCCCGAAGATGTTGAGACCGCTGGAGTTCGGGATCGCGCCGGAGACCCGCCTTGGAAAGGCGGGCCACCTAAACCCAAACCAAGCGCCTCATTCGCCGCCCCCGCCAACCTCGCATCCGTCACCTTCACATACCACTGGTCGCTCAGGTACGGCTCGACGATCGCCTTGCTGCGGTCGCTGTGCTTCACGCTGTGGCGATACGGCTTCACCTGTTCGAGCAGCTTCTCGCTCGTGCCGGGCACGAAGTGGTCGTCGAAGTACTTGACCACGAGCTTGCGGGCCTCTTCGCGCTTCTTGCCCACGAAGATGTGGGCATCGCCGATGTCGCTCCAGCCGTGCTTGTCGCTGATGGTCGCGTCGGGGGCCATCACGTTGATCATCGCCAGCCCGTGGCGCTGGCCGAGCTCGTAGTCGTTCTGATCGTGCGCCGGCGTCACCTTCAGGAACCCCGACGCAAACTCGCTCTTCGCGTCCTTCGCGTCCTCCTCGCGCCCCAGCTCCTCCGCCATCTTCCGCGGCAGCACCACGTACTCATCCTCAACAATCGGCACATCGCGCAAGACAAGCGGTAACTGGACGCGCAGGCCGCGCAGCGCCTTGGCCCGCGTGTCGTGCGGGTTGATCGCGACTGCGGTGTCACCGAGATACGTCTCAGGCCGCGTCGTCGCCACCGTGATCCATGCTTGCGAATCCGCATCGTGCGCCTCAGCACCCGGATACCCACGCCGCGCCAACTCGCCCCAAGTCACCGGGCGCACGTTGCCTTGATGTGCGATGTGGCCCTGCTCCGCCCTCGCCACCAGCGGATACCTCAAATAGTAAAAGTTCCCGTTGATCTCCTCGTCGTAACACTCATCATCCGCCACGGCGGTCTGCAGCACCGGGTCCCAGTTCACCAGTCGCTTACCGCGATAAATCAGCCCGTCACGGAACAACCGAAAAAACGCCTCGCGCACCGCGGCGGCGCACACCGGGTCCATCGTGAATCGCTGGCGTGAGAAATCACAGCTCGCGCCCATCGCCTTGAGCTGCTCGGTGATCCGTGCTTCGTACTCGTCCTTCCACGCCTGGATCTTGCCGACGAACTTCTCACGGGTCCAGCCGCCGTTGCGCTCGGGGTCTTTCAGCGGGCCCTTCAGCTCGCCGTCTTGGCGCAGGCGCTTCTCGACCACCGCCTGCGTCGCGATGCCCGCGTGATCCGTCCCAGGCATCCACAGCGCTTCATAGCCCATCATGCGATGCGAGCGCGTCAGGATGTCCTGCAGCGTGTTGTTCAGCGCGTGCCCCAGGTGCAGTGCCCCCGTCACGTTCGGCGGCGGGATGAACATGCAAAACGGCGGCTTCTCGCCGCTGAGCACCCGCGCCGGGTCCGCGTGAAACACGCCGGACGCTTCCCACCGCGCGCGGATCCGGGCCTCGTGATCAAGCGGGACAAACCGCGTGGGCATGCCCTCGCCAAGTGACCCCCCGTCCGACCCGCTCTGTGCTGCTTCATTCGTCATATTGGGCATGTTAGTCGACGGTGGCCGGATTCTCCGGGTGAGTTGACGCCGTCAGCGGCTCTGCATCTCGGATGGCCCTGGATCTCCGAGGCAGGGATCGCCGACTCGCGCATGCTCTTCACCGCACCGCATAAAGTCCGCCATGCGTACGACCGCTCGCCCTTGCACCATTCCCGCTCGCATTCGTTTCTCCGCACACGCGCGCCGTGGGGCCGCCAAAGTCATGCTCATCGTCACCGTCGCTCTGGCCGTGGCGTTGGCGGTCATCGTCGGCTTCGCGATCCGCGCTGCGCTCACGCCGCCCGCCGCGACAACGCCCGATGTTGTCGTGCCCGCCGGCGCGTCAGCCGACGCGACCACACGCTCCATCGACACCATCACGGCTGCGATCAACGCCGCGGACGAGTACATGCGCAGCGGGCAGTACGTCAACGCTGGCGTGATTCTCGATCGCGCGACGAAGAAGTTCCCGGATGATCGCCAGCTCCGTGAGTTGTACGCCGCGAGCCTCATCGGGCAGCAGCGCCCGGCCGATGCGCTGGTGCAGCTCGAAGAAGCACTACGGATCGGGCCGCCGACGGTGAAGCTCTACCTTGACGCCGGGGTCATCGCCAATGAGGCGGGCAAGACCGATCGGGCCGCGGAGCTGCTGAATCTCGGCGCGTTGAAAGACCCCACACAACCGCAACTGCCGCTCTATTTGGCGATGGTGCAGATCAAGCAGGGCAACGACGCCGCGGCGACCGCGACACTCGTCAAAGCCCTCCGCATCAAGGATGATCTTCCCGAGGCCTGGGGCACGCTCGCGGAACTTGCGCTCAAGACCAACGACTTGACGCTCGCCCGCCAGCACGTCGGCAAGGCTCGAGCGCTGCAGCCCGAGAGCGTTCGCTGGCGCAACGTCGAAGCGAAGATCGAGAAGCGCGAGGGCAAGCCACGGGCCGCGATCGATCTGCTCCAGGCGTTTGACCCGGAAGATCTTTACAAAGCCAACGCCCTGAGCACGCTCGCCGACGCGCTGACGATGGACGGCAAGCCGCTGGCCGCGGCCCGTGCATACAGCCAAGCAGCCATCAATATCGCCACAGACGGCGAGCTGTACTACCAGGCGGCGCTGCTCTTCAAGAAGGCCGGCGACGCCAGCATGGCCGAGGCGAGCGCCCGGATGGCGCGGGATCTGAAACACGACAAAGCTCAAGAGTTTTTGGACGATCTGCGGAAGTGATGCGAGGTCGTCAGAGCCGCGGGCGGAAGCACGCCGACGGCTGGGCTCAGGCACTGCAGCTTCGTCGCAAGGCACGCCGACTTGAACGATGCCTTTGCATCAACGAATGCAACAGCGTTCCAAGGTATCGCGTACATTCGACTGAAGCACGCTGATTCCACTTTGGGAGGGGTCCCATGCACAACTCATTCCATCGGCAACATCATCCCCGCGGCGCGGCAGAGATCAACGTCGTCGGCGTCGTCATCGTCGGTTTGTTCGCGGTCCTGCTCGTAGGAATCTTGCTGCCAGCCTTCGGCCGGCGCACCCACGGCTGTTCACGCCAACTCAAAGACTCAACGCAAGTTCGCGGCATCCATCAGGCGATGGTCACCTGGGCGGGGTCCAACAAGGAGATGTTCCCGCTGCCGAGCCAGCTTGATCGCATGGGCGCAACGGTCTCGCCCGCCGCGACGATCGGTGGTAATCCAGAACCCGGAACCGAGCCCGCGGGCGATCCGCAGCGCGCCAAGGACACGACCGCCAACATCTATTCGGTCCTGGTCTGGAACAACAACATCACGCCGGAAATACTGGTCAGCCCGGCCGAAGCGAGCGACAAGATCAAGATCATGGACGAGTATGCGTCGTTTGAGCCGAAGACTGCGGTGGACCCGAAGAAGGCCAAGTGGGATCCGGCGTTCTCGGCCGACTTCACCACTGGCATGGGCAACACGAGCTACGCGCACATGCAGCCGTCAGGGCTGGTGGTTTCGCCAGACCCGAAACTCAAGGGCAGACCGACCGGCCGGCTGTCGCAGTGGCGAGACACGTATGACGACACCACCGCTGTGATCGGCTCACGCGGCCCAGAGATCAAGAGCGTCGAATCCGCGAGCAAGACTGAAGCGACCGCGGTGTTCGCAAACCCTGCGTCAACGACGCTGCTGGTGTTGGGATCCAAGTACGACTGGGGTGGCAACATCGTCTTCAACGACAACCATGTGGACATGATGTCCATCGGCACTGGCACGCCCCACCGAACCAACAAGAACTACCTCACCGCCGCGGGCAAGCAACTCGCCGACTGCATCTTCTTCGATGAGCCCGACGACCCGACCCAGACCAACACCTACCTCGGCATCTTCACAAAGGCCGGCGAGAAGCCGGCGGAGTTCAAGGCGATCTGGGACTGAGGCCGTCAGAGCCACGGGCGCAAGCATGAGGGTTTGTCGGAGCCGCGGGCGCGAGCACGCGAGCGCCTGCGCTCGGGCGTGCGGATGCCTGGATCGCGGAGTGCGCGGAGAGGTGCGGCGAGCTCTCGTGCGTTTGAAGTCAGAGCCGCGGGCGCAAGCACGCGGACGCCTGCGCTCACGCGCGCCAAATGCCTCCATCGCGAAGCGGCGCTGAGTCGAGCAAAGGGGTTTGCGACAACGCATGCAACAGCCTTCGACGCCGTCGCGTACCTCTCAATGAGTTACGCTCATCCAGCTTCGGAGGCGCCGATGCACAGTTCACCCCGTCGCCAACATCATCCTCGCGGCTTTACGGTGGTTGACCTCATTGGTGTGCTCGTCCTGCTCGGGTTGGTCGTGATCATCTTCGCGATCGTGTGGGTGCCGCCGCTTGGCAAGGCACGCGTCACCACGCGGGCGACCAAAGAATCAACGCAACTCCGCGGCATCCATCAGTCAATGGTCGTGTGGGGTGGGTCAAACAAGGACGTTTACCCGCTGCCGAGCCAGCTCGATCGTATGGGCGCGACCGTCGCGCCCGCCGCGGCGACCGGTGTGAATCCGGAAGCGACATCCGATCCAACCGGCGACCCTCAGCGCGCCAAGGACACCACGGCCAACATCATGTCGATCCTGATCTGGAACAACCAGATCACACCCGAGCTGCTGGTCAGCCCCCAGGAAGGCAGCAGCAGCATCAAGGTGATGGACGACTACGCGAACACCGAGCCGAAAGCGGCCGTGGACCCGAAGAACGCGAAGTGGGACCCCGCGCTCTCGGCCGACTTCACGACCGGCACGGGCAACATCAGCTTCGCACACATGCAGCCGTCCGGCCTCCTGACCTCGCCGGATCCCAAGCACGACGGCAAACGCACCGGCCGCCTGACCCAGTGGCGCGACACTTTCGACGCGACCACCGTCGTCCTGAGCACACGCGCGCCACAGATCCAGAGCGTGAAATCCTCCGGCCCGACCGCGACCAGCGCCGTGTTCACCAACCCGGCGTCGAAGACGATTGAGTACTTCGGCAAAGGCCGCGAGTGGCGTGGCAACCTGGTCTTCAACGACAATCACGTTGACACGCTCACCATGGCCTCGGGCGCGACCCACCAGACGAGCAAGTACTACCTCACGGCCGCCGGCAAGCAGCTCGCAGACTGCATCTTCTTCGACGAATCCGACGACCCGACGCAGACCAACACCTACCTCGGCATCTTTACGACCGCGGGCGAGAAGCCTGGGGACTTCAAGGCGATCTGGGACTAAGAGCTAGCCAGAGCCGCGGGCGCAAGCACGCGGACGCCTGCGACGACTCGCGCACGGTCGCTCCCATTCACACAGGTTCGATGTGCCATGTGGCCATGTGCCATGTGGCCCTGTGCTATATCGCCCTGTCGCCCCGCGCCGCGAGCCCACACTCCGGGCAAGCCGCCGTGTTCGGAAGCCCGCGCAAGTCATACCCGCACCGGCGACAGTGGCCGAAGCGAGCCCGCCCGAGTCGCGCCAATCCGACGATTCCAATCCAACATCCCCAGACGCCCACCCACGCCACGCCGTAGAGCGCCGTGTTCCAGACGAAGCCCGGCCACACGGGGCGATAGACAAGCAGCGGGCTGGAAATCAGGTGTGGGAACGGAATGAGGAATGGGGCGCGCCCGACAGGGAGCCACCCGCCGTGCACGACATCTGAGAGGATTCGCGGAGTTTGCCGGCTCAGCGTGACCCTCGCGTCGCACGAGAATGCGAGCCAGGGCCAGCCCGTCATCACCAACTCGTCGATCAGGATATCCGGCTCGCCCGCGGCGACGCCCCGTGAACGTCGGACGACGCCGATCGCATCCAGAACGCTCCGCGGTATCTCGCCCTGCGGATTGACTTGGCGCGCGAATCCGCTCATTGCGCCGGGCAAGGGCCACACGACGCTCTCAACACCGACCCACGCAGACCTGCTCGCGGTCGGATACTCCATCGGCGCCACGCTGAAGAGTTCCCAGACGTTGGCATCAACGCGTTGGCTGCGATACAGACACCACCACGCCAGGAGCACGTTCGTCAGCACGCCCAGCGCAATCGCTGTAGCAACTCCACGCGCCCACCACCACGCGCCCCATCTCGGCACGCGGGCTTTGCGACGTGCGTCCTCGCGACGCCAGTCGCGCGCTGGCGGCACGAGCCCGCACTCCGGACACACCGCCGCGCTGAGCAGCCCGCGCCGGTCATACCCGCACGCGCGGCAGCGGCC
>VYLL01000003.1_pt1 | contig 131907 bp, 96 predicted proteins | sample 5114301 | NCBI WGS metagenome assembly VYLL01 (sample SAMN12291809, study PRJNA351875) | freshwater metagenome | isolation source: freshwater lake | place: USA: Michigan, MSU2 Lake | collected 2011-08-16 | reverse complement strand
GGGGCGGGCGCTGCCGCCTGGGCCTCGCCGGTGTTCGCGGGCGCGGCGCTGCCGGCGTCGCTTTGTCCATCGGCCCCCTGGGTCTGCGGCGCGGCGCTGGTCGCGTCGGGCGTCTGGGGGTTGGTGTCGGGCGAGTCGGCGGCGGGGTTGCTGGACATTGAGGTGATCCGGAGAAAGAGAAACGACAACTCACCTTCCGGGACGATCGGGCATCCGATCGTCGCCGCGCGGCCAATCCGTTGGCGCTGGCGTGCACGCCGCGAAACTCGCGGCGAAAGAGAGTGGCCGATTCTAGACCGCAGGTCCGCGCGCGAGACGGCAGATCAGCCCGCCCGCCAGCTTGCCCATCATCGCGCCGAGTTGCCCCCGGCGGGCGCGCCCTTCGTGCCTGAATCGGCATCAACCGCCGCCGCGCTGACGCGCGGCGGATTCCGAACGGTGCCTAGCACGCCCGGCAGCTCGACGCCGGCTTGGCGCGCCAGCTCGTGCATCGGCGGCAGCGCGCCGATCAGCCCGGCGAGAAAGTCGGCGGTGGAGCCGCGACCGCCCTCGCCGACTTTGCCCGAGCCGGAATCCCACACGGTGATCTTGTCGATCTTGAGGTTCTGAATCGCCTTGACCTGCTGTGCGACGATCTCGGGCAACTGCTCGATCATCAGCAGCGTCGGAGCGATCTGCGGGTTTTCGGCGCAGGCGCTCATCAGCTTGCGATAGCCGTCGGCCTTGGCCTCCAGTACCTGGCGCACACCGGCCGCCTCGGCCTCGAACTTGGCGCGGATCGCGTCTGCCTGGCCCGCGGCTTCCAGCCGCACCTTCTGCGCCTCGGCCTCGGCGGCGATCTCGACGCGGCGCTTCTCAACCTCCTGCGGCGCGAGCTGTTCCTTGCCCAATCGCGCGAGCTCCTGCTCACGCTGCGCGAGCAAGACCTTGGCAGTGGCTTCGGACGCGGCGACCTCGGCGCGACGGCGTGCCTCGGCGGAAATCTCTGCGAGCTTGGCGTTGCTCTCGGCCATCATCGCGCGGCTGGCGTTCTCGCCCGTCGTCGCGAGCGCCTCAGCCTCCGCGACACGCACGCGCTGCTCCTGCTCGGCTTGCTTTCGCGCGACGATGACCTCGGCCTCTCGCTGCGCGATCGCGATCTCACGCTCGCGCTTGGATTCGGTCTCACCCTTGATCGCCTGCGCTTCGAGCGCTGCGACCGTGATGCGCTGGCGCTGCTCCGCGAGTTTCTCACCCTCGACCGCCGTGGCCCGCTCGGCGCTGACCTTGACGGTGCGCTCGCGGACGGCGATGGCCTCGCCGGTAGCGCCGTCGCGTTCCTGCTGCGAGACTTCGACCTTGGCACGCTGGATGGCCTCTGCGGCGGCTCGCTTGCCGATGGCCTCGATGTACCCGCTTTCGTCAGTGATGTCGCGGATGTTCACGTTGATCAGCGTGAGGCCGATCTTGTTGATTTCCTTGGCGACGTTCTCGTTGATCAGCGTCATGAACTTTTCGCGATCACGGTTGATCTCTTCGATCGTCAGCGTCGCGATGACCAGGCGGAGCTGACCCAAGATGATGTCCTGCGCCTGCTCGCGTGCCTGCTCGCTGCGGAGGCCAAGGAGCCGCTCTGCGGCGTTGTTCATGAGCACCGGGTCTGTACTGATGCCGACGGTAAACGTGCTGGGCACGTTCACTCGGATGTTGTTCTGCGAGAGCGCGCCGCTCAGCGGGATATCGATCACCATCGGATCAAGGAGGAGATAGGAGTGCGTCTGAATGAACGGCATGACGAACGTGCCGCCGCCGTGTACGCACTTGGCGGCACGCGGGCCGCCGATTTTGCCCGAGATCACCAGCACGCGGTTGGGCGGGCACACCTTGTACTGGCGAACGACGAACGCGATCACAAACAGCAGGATGAGCGCGACCGCGACGATGCCGCCGAGCCAGATGTACGGCATGTTTCCAGATTCAAGTGTTGGCATGGCTGAGTTTCCCCCTTCTCAATGAGACGATGTGTGTTTGGCGAGCCGATCACACGGGCTCGACGGTGACGGTGTTGTCGCTGTTCACTCTGGCGACGCGCACGCGCGCACGGCTCGGGATCTCGGCCCCCTCGCTGGTCGCGTAACACACGCGCTCGCGATCACCGACGATCAGCCGGACCTCGCCCTGACCCTTGCCGGCCGGCGGCACGGTCACGGTGACCTCGCCGGTCTTGGATTGCAGCATCGCGAGCTCGATGTTGCCGCTGCTGGTCAGTGATCGCATGCCCCGCATCGCGAGCGCGAGAATTCCGACCATGATTACAGCACCGACGACGCCCGAAGCGATCGACGCCGTGACCGACCAGCCGAAGCCGCGCAGCGCCCCCAGCCCGCCCCAGCCGAAGCCCATCATCATCGCGAGAATGGCCTGCACCGAGAAGAAGTCCGCCGTGGAGCCGAACGAAGCATCGGTGGGGTCGGCGTCGTCAATTCCGTCGTCGCCGAGGACCAGGAGCATCCCGAGCTTGATGGCAAAGAGCAGCGTGCCCAGCAGCGCGGGCACAGTGAACCAGATGGCGTTGAAATCGAACAGTGTGGCGAACATCCGAGGAGTCCCCGAGTTGAATCGTGCGCATGATACCGAGTTTGCGGGGATTGCTGTATTGCTGGCACACGAGCGAGACGCGATGGCGGGGCGACGCCGTCACGTCGTGGGCATGTTGGGCTCGCTGCGCGCTCGACTCACGCTACAGCATTCCTCCACCCAGCGCCCACAGGGCGGCCCACGCCATGGTGATCACGATCACGGCGTTTCCGAATACAACAAGGAAGATCGCCACCGTGCGGCCGCTGGGCAGGATTTGCGACCACCAATCCCACTCCTGAACCGTCGCGCGGGGGATGTCGCAGATGAGCATCAGCACGACCCACGCGGCGTATCGAAGGTTGCCGGGCCACTGCCAGAGCCGCTGCCGCAGCGTCAGCGTCATGCGCTTGTCATAGTGCTGGCCACACTCTGAACAGCGGCCGATGACGGGCATTTCGCTGAGGTCGTAGCGACAACGGAAACACTCGTCAACAAAGTCGCCAACGCGGACGACGCCGGCGGGTGCGTTCAAGTGGGCGGGCGTGGCCTCGGCCCCCGCTGGTTGCTCGCGATCCGGATCCTGCGGGGTGGACTGCATCGTGCGAAACCTCGAGAACGCGGAAAGGATTGCCGAAGCGAGAAGCAAGGGTTTCTGGGGTCATCGGCTGGCCCGTGAGCGCGGTCGTCACCGTCTACGCCGGCGGTGTCCGGCCCGTGGTAGACACCGCCGGGTCCGGACGTTCCGAGTGCGTGCTAGCATCGTGCCCGGTCAGGCGGCGACGCACCGAGCCGGGGTTGGTATCGCTGCTTTGGCATGGGGTTGGCGGTCGGGAGGCGGGTGCGGCGTGGCGGTGGTTGCCGTGACGCCGGGCGGATTTTGTGTGTACAACTCGCGGGCTTTGAGGGACACTGTTTTTATGAGCCACCACCACAAGGTTGACGCCGCGACCGCGGCTCCGGCTGGGCATGTGAGCCTGGATCACGACGAGAAGCATGACCCGCACGCGACGCGCTGGGGAGACTTCCTCAAGGCCGCGATCAAACTGGGTGCCAGCGACATCATCATGAAGACGGGCAAGGCGCCGACGGTACGTTTGCGCGGCGCGCTGAAGCCCCTGGACACGCCGCCGATCACCATGGCGGAGTTCAAGGACATCGCCAAGCACATCCTTGACGAAGAGCAGATGAAGGATCTGCACAAGTTCGGCTCGGTGGACTTTGCGTACGACTACGACGAGAAGACGCGATTCCGCGTCAACCTGTTCCAAGCCCGCGGCAAGCTCAGCGTCGCGGCGCGTTTGATCTCCAGCCACATCCGCCGCTTCGAGGAGCTCTTCCTCCCGCCGATCATGAGCGAAGTTGCCATGCAGCCCAACGGCATCGTGCTGCTCAGCGGTGTGACCGGCTCGGGCAAGTCCACCACGATCGCGGCCATGCTCGACTACGTGAACGAGCGCAAGCCCGTACACATCGTGACGATCGAGGACCCGATCGAGTACATCTTCACCGACAAGAAGTCGACGATCAACCAGCGCGAGATCGGCATCGACTGCCTCGACTTCAAGATCGCGCTGCGAGCGCTGGTGCGCGAGAACCCGGACATCGTGCTCGTCGGCGAAATGCGCGACAATGAGACGTTCGAAGCGGCGCTCCACGCCGCGGAGACTGGCCACTTGGTGTACGGAACGATCCACGCCTCCAGCGCGACGCAGACGTTCAGCCGAATCTACGGCCTGTTCGAGCAGGAAGAAGTCGAGCAGGTTCGGCGCATTCTGGCTTATCAGATGCGCGCGTTCGTGTACCAAAAGCTGCTGCCGACACTCAAGCCCGAGATCGCGCGCATTCCGGCGCTGGAGATTCTGGTCAACAACGCCGTGGTGCGTAAGTACATTCTCGAAGGGCGCGAGGGCGAGCTTCGCGAGTACCTCAAGAGCATCGAAGCTACGCAGGGCGGCATGAAGGACTTCAACCAGAGCCTCATGGAACTGGTGGAGCAGGAAATGATCCACGTCCGCACGGCCCTGGAGACGAGCCCGAACCCGGATGAGTTGCAGATGCGGTTGAAGAAGCTGGGATCGGGGCGGTAAGTAAGCAGGGGCACTGGGGATCGGGCACTGGGCACTGGCTGGACACCGCAAGGCCCGAAACCGTCACGCCGACAACCGAGCGAGCACGCGACGAGTCGCGTGCTCGCTTTGCTTTTGGCATTTGGATTTCACGATTGCCGATTCCCAATTGCCGACCGTCTTGACTCGCATCTCGCGACTCGCGACTCGCGTCTCGCGACTACAGAATCTCCACGATCTCAAACTTCTTCACACCACGCGGCGTGCGGACGCTGACGACCTCGCCGACCGCGGCCTTCATGAGTGCCTCGCCCATGGGGCTTGAGGGCGTGACTTCGACGATGTCGTCGCTGATCGCACCGCTGAACTCGCCGACCATCTTGAAGACCTCGATGTCTTCCTTGCCCGACTCGCGCAGCTTGACCGTCGCGCCCACGAAGACCACGCCGGTGCTCTTGCGCGATTCGTCGATCACGCTCACATTGGCCAGTCGCTCGCTCAGCCGCCGGATCTCGGCTTCTTCCATGCCCTGCGTCTCGCGGGCCGCGTGGTAGTCGCCGTTTTCCTTCAGATCGCCCAGCGCCCGCGCCTCAGCGATGCGTTGCGAGATGTTCGCGCGGTTGTCGATCAGCGCCTTCACCCGCGCCTCCAACTGGTCACGTTCCAGCTTCGTCATCAGTTCCATGGGGCCCCTCGATTCTGCGCGATGCTCGCCGCGAACTGACGCGGCGTCCGGCCGGCGTGGTGTGCGCTCAGCCCGAAGATGATCTTTGCTCGAACGGAAAGTGCCGCCGCCCCGCTCACGCGGACGTCGCGCCCGACCCGCTTCTCGATTGGATTACTTGTCCTTCTTCTCGGTCTTCTCAGCGCGGGCCGGGAACAGCGTCTCCAGCGCCTTGCCCAGGCGTGACTTCCACGCCACCTCGTTGTGCTCCGCCTTCGGGTCGACCACGACCAGCACCGTTCCGCCGCCGGCGGACTGACGCTCTTTCGCGAGCGATTCAAACGCCGCGGCGCTCTTGGCCATGGCCTGATTCGTGTCGGCGAACTTCGGGTCACTGCCGCGCTCCATGCCGCCCATGCCGAAGTAGATCGACTTGGGCCACGACTTCTGCGCGGCGAAATACTTCAGGATCGCGCCGTCGCCGTAGTTCGTACTCATGCTCTCCAGGAGCACCTTGCCGACCTTGTCCGGGAACGCCGTGCCAACCTGCATCGAGATGATCGCGCCGAAGCTCGACCCGCCCACCGCAGTGTTCTCAACGCCGGGCTTCACGCGGAACGCCCGCTCGATCCGCGGCATCACCTCGCCCACGAGCCACTCGGCATACTGCTTGCCGCGGACGGCCTGATCTTTGTCCAGCAGCGGGATTGGCAGATACTCGGTGGCGCGGTTCTTGCCCGCGTGCGGAATGCCCACGATGATCAAGGGCTCGATCTTGCCCTCGTTGATGAGGCGCGTCGCGGTCTCATCAGCCCCCCACTCGTCGGGCGTCGTCGCGTTCTTCACGAACACGTTCTGCCCGTCCTGAAGGTACAGCACCGGGTATGTCCGCGTCGCGTTCTCCGGCTTCTCATACCCCGGCGGCAGCCACACCAGCAGGTCGCGCACGGTCCAGATGCCGCCGCCGGAGACCTGCAGTCGCTTGATCGTGCCGGTGATGCCGTCGGTCGGGAGATTGAAGTACGGGTCAAGGTCCGGGCGAGCCGCAGCGGTGGGGCGCATGTCGTCCCACGCCGGCACTTCAAACTCGAGCTCGGGCCGCTCGCCCGGCGCGAGCTTGCTGAGGTCGATCTTGGGTAGGATGCGGTTGGGACGCGAGCTCAGATCCGCAGCGCACTCCCATGTGTCGCTGCTGCCGCGGGTGAACTTGAACTCGATCGGGCCGTCGATCTCTCCCTTCTTCATCACGATCTGCCAGCGCAGATCGCTTCGCGGCGAGAGCTTGAACTTCGGGTCCGCGGGGTTCCAGCCGTTCCAACTGCTGGCCAGGTGGATCGGCTCGCTCGTCGAGGCCTTGCCGCTGAGGTCCTTCACGACGATCACGAAACCCTGCTCGAGGAAGTCCGGCGCCGAGAGCTTTGCGCCGTCGCCGCCGCCCGCGGGCGCGACGATCGCGGCGTTCGAAGGTGCGGCGCTCAGAGCCGCCGCGTATCGGGCGCGATCCTTGCGCGCCGCGTCGCGGTCCACCACCGCCCAGAGACCACCAACGATGATCAGCGGCGAGACCAACCACGCCGTCAGCATGACCTTGTTCATTCGCATTTCGCTCCACTCACAAAAGAAAAGACCGGTGCGGCGAACGTGAGTTCGCCCGCCGCAAGCAACTGTACCGCGCACGATTCACCGCCGCGAGCGACGATGCCGGACCCCCGGCGGGTCCGGCTCGCTCGGCATCGTGTTCGAACCTGATCCGCGTACGGATCGCGCCGAGCTTACTTCTTCGCCGCGTCGAGGCTCTTGCTGACCTCGCTCCAGTTCACCACGTTCCACCAAGCACCGATGTAATCCGCGCGACGGTTCTGGTATTTCAGGTAATACGCGTGCTCCCACACGTCAAGCCCGAGCAGGGGCGTGCCGCCACAGCCGGCGATCGCCTGACCCATGAGCGGGTTGTCCTGGTTCGGCGTGGAGCAGATCTCCAGCTTGCCGCTGTCCTTCTTCCAGCACAGCCACGCCCAGCCGGAGCCAAACCGCTTCGTCGCGGCGTCCGCAAACTGCGACTTGAAGTTGTCAAACGAACCGAACGCGGCGTTGATCGCCTCGCCCAGCTCGCCGCTGGGCGCTCCGCCGCCGCCTTGGTTCGCGGGGGCCATCGTGCGCCAGAAGAGCGAGTGGTTGACATGGCCGCCGGCGTTATTGCGGACGGGCCCGCGCTTGTCCTCGGGGAGCTCGGAAAGACGCGCGATCATCTGCTCTGCAGAGAGCGAGGCCCACTGCGTGCCTTCCAAGGCCTTGTTCGCGTTGGTGACGTACGCCGCGTGATGCTTCTGGCTGTGGATCTCCATCGTCTGTGCATCGATGAAGGGCTCGAGCGCGGCCAGGGGATACGGGATCGTGGGGAGCGTGTACGTCATGGGGACGTTTCCTTTGGGAGGAGAATGAGCAATGTCAAAGCCGCGTCCGAGAACGCGGATACAGGCAATCGTACGCGATGTGTTGCCGCGACCGTGGTGCCAGCATCAGCCGGGTGGGCTTGTCACGAATGAAGATCGCAACGTCAAAGTCTCGAGGCATCGAACAGAAACCAATCAAAGATCGTGAGATGACTTGACAGCGATATTCGGTCTTCAAGAGCACATCTGCGTGGATGAGTAACTCAAAAAATCCTCAGGATTCTTTCCTATTGTTTTTAGACACAGGTGTCCGAGGTTCAGATCGCTGGCCGCGGCGGACATCATCGCGCATACTGCCGCCCCCTCGCGCCAGCGATGTGGGGAGTTTGGGCGACACGGATCCGACACAACACGGAGTCCGAACCCAATCGACGACCTGGTGTCAAGCGTTCACGTTGGACGCTCCGGGAAGGCCGATAAAAGCTCGCAGAACGCACCCGACGGGTGGCATTTCTCGCGGCTTGGGCGATACTCATCCGTGGCGCCCGTGCAGGCCCGCGGAAATTACGGAAAATGTCACAGGTTGCCCAGACGACCGAAACGTCTGAACGTTCGCGGCGTATAAAGAACATGGAGAATATGACGGCTGCTTGACCAGAATCGCAAGCTGTTTGCAAAGAACGTGTGAGCGATCGGTGAGTAGTTGACGGCGGTGGTGGGTTCGGTTCAACTTGCCCGCAGCACTTCAGGACGACCCGCCCCGTGGGAAGTCAACACAAGGATCGACCTCTTGATAGGATTTTGTTCGCATTCCACCGCGCGTCTCCAAAGTGAGTTTGTCCGAAGCAGGCGGATTGAAGAAGTCGCCCGCCGTGGTCTTTCCGTCTCGCACGAAGTCTGAGTCAGCCCGCACGCCGGGGCTTGTTGAGAGTCAAGTCGAGTTGAAGCCTCGGTCCCTGTCCGGTCAATCCAAATCAAAGCCAAAGCACAAAGAGCAGGAAGGTCGTTCCATGGAAGTTCCGTCAATCATGCCCAAGTCGCAGCCGTCGCCGCTCGAGCAGCATCGACGCCGCAACCGGGTCGATTTTTCCGAGACGCCGGAAGTGAAGCCGGCGGCCGTTGGCAAGGCTGTTGCCAAGGCGGCCGCGGGCACCGCGGCGCCGGTGAAGACGTCGAAGGTCAAGCGGACGCTGAGCCGCGAGGATGAGAAGCTCCTGAACGCGATCCTGTCGTCGGAGCAGGACTTCATCGACTCCCCGGCGTTCTACGAGACCGACGCGAAGAAGAAGATCTACGACGACGCGCCGGAGATCCCCAAGCCGGACACGACGTGGTACCACCCGGTGATGGATGACCTCTCGGGCCGGACGCGCACCATCAAGCACGCCCAGCAGGTGATCCTGACCGGCGCGCAGGAAAAGGTGTTGTTTCATCAGTTCAACTACGCCCGGTACCGCATCTGGAAGCTCCAGCAGGAGATCTGGGCGACGCCGTCGCGCAAGCCCACGCCCGAGCAGGCGGAAGATGTGCTGCGCTGGTTCCGGATTTCAGACCTGATTCGTGAGCAGATCGCCAACACGAACCTCGCGCTGGTGCTGGCGATGGCCAAGCGCACGCGCATGAGCGAGGTGGACTTTGCTGACCTGGTCAGCGAAGGGAACATGGCCCTGCTCCGCGCGGTTGACAAGTTCGACGCGGGCCGCGGGTACAAGTTCAGCACGTACGCCTGTCGAGCCATCCTCAAGGCCTTCTCGCGCCAGGGGATGAAGTTGAGCAAGTATCGCCAGCGGTTCCCAACCGACTTTGACCCCAAGCTCGAGCGGTCCAACTACCTCGAAACCAAGCGCACGAGCTTCGAGAAGGACGCCGCGGAGGAAGTGAAGCGGATCGTGATCGAGAACCGCGCCGAGCTCACCGAGGTCGAGCGCACGGTCATCGAACATCGCTTCGGCCTTGAGCACGGCCAGGAATCCGAGAAGCCCATGACCCTGGAGCAGGTCGGCCAGATCATCGGCGTTACCAAGGAACGCGTCCGCCAGATCCAGAACAAGGCCATGGAGAAGATCCGCCTTGAGCTGGAGGCCAACTTCCTGGGCAACAAGAAGGCCAAGGAAGCCATGGAAGCGGCAGCCGCGGCTCTGGGCGAGGTCGCCCAGCCGACGCTCGAAGAGCTCCTGAGCCGCAACTGATTCATACGCCCCTCATTCGTTCAACAGCTCCTCCTCAGAGCGGGCGGCCCCCTTGGGCCGCTCACTTCTTTTTTGTCCGGAGGTTTCTGAACGAAGCGAGAGAAGGGATGGAAGGCGGATCAGAGCACTGGCGAGGATTGGGTGTGCTGATTGCGGAGCGGCGGAGGGGATCGAAGCGGTTCAGCGCGGCGTCATTGCCCTCGCGGATCGTCACACGGGGTTTGGAAAGGAACGAGAATGCGGGAAGGTCGCCACGCCGCCGTCAATCTCTCCGCTCCGCTCCCCTCTGCCACCTTCGCGATCCTGGCGCGAATCCACGCCGACACCCTTGACATCTCGCCGTATTGTTGTATATACATGGTTATGCAAGACACCCCGCAGATCCCGTGTCTGTGTGCGATTCTGCGGCGAGCCAGCCGCGCCGTCACGCGGGCGTACGAGGCTCGCCTCGAGCCACTTGGTGTGACCGTCGCTCAGCACACCATCCTGCGCACGCTCATGCACGCGGGGCCGCTGGCGCAGCACGCGCTGGCAGACATTCTCGTGATGGATTCGACGACGCTCACACGCACGCTGTCGCCGTTGCGGGCCCACGGATGGATCAAGCAAGAGGCCACCGACGACCGGCGTCTGCGGCGCTGGGCGCTGACGCGAGCTGGCGAGCGGGTGGTCGAGCGCTGCGCCGACGCGTGGCAGCAGTCCCAGCTTGATTTCAAGGCTCGGTTGGGCGAGGCGGAATGGGACACGCTCCGGCGCTCATTGCACCGACTGGGCAACCTCGCCGCGGCGTGAGTCGCGAGTTGCGAGTTGCGAGTTGCGAGTCTGATTGATTTGGCACCCCGCAGGCTCCGAGTGTCCCGTTGCCGCGGCTTCACTCCTCCCCACGATTGCCGAATTCCGATTGCTGCACGCGTTTCCATGTATATACAAGGAATTTCCGATGATCTACTCCGCCCTCCGCATGCTCCTTGGCGACTCCTTCAAGTTCTTCGCCCTCGTCTTCACCATCGCTTCCGTCGCGTTCCTCATTTCCCAGCAGGTCGGCATCTTCACGGGGCTCATGGTCCGCACCACCAGCCAGATCCGCGACGTCGGAGCCTCCATCTGGGTCATGGACCCGTCCGTCCAATACGTTGACGAGCTCCGCACGCTGCCCGACGGCGTCGTCGATCGCGTCCGCTCCATCAGCTCCGTCGCTTCCGCCCACGGCCTCCACAAGGGCTTCACCCGCGCCATCGCCGGCAGCAACTTCCGCCAATCGATCATCATGGGGCTTGACGATCACACGCTCGCCGGCGCGCCCAAGTGGATGCTCCTTGGACGCGCTGAGGACCTGAACCAGCCCGACGCCATCATCATCGACGACCGCGGCTACGAATCACTCTTCCCAGGCCAAGAGCTCCGGCTCGGCGACTCGCTGGAGCTCAACGAGCGACGGGCGACGATCGTGGGCATCTGCCGCGTGTCGCCGCCGTTTGCAACGTTCCCGGTGCTCTATGCGCGTCAGCAGACGGCCCGCAACTTCGTCGGTCGCGAGAGGAACTTTCTGACGTTCGTGATCGCCGAGCCGCGCGAGGGCGTGCCGATCGCTCAGGCGTGCGCCGACATCGAGCGCGCGACCAATCTCCGTGCCATGGGCTGGCGCGAGTTCGCGTGGCAGACGGTCTGGTTCTACGTCAACAACACCGGCATCCCTGTCAACTTCGGCATCACGATCTCGGTGGCCAGCATTGTCGGCGTGGTGATCACCGCCCAGACGTTCCTGGTGTTCATCATGGAGAACACACGCAACTTCGCCGCGATGAAGGCGATGGGCGCGGGTCAGTGGCTGCTGACCAAGATGATCGGCGCACAAGTCCTGCTCGTGGGCACGCTGGGGCTGGGCATCGGCCTCGGCACCTCGGCGCTCTTCTTCTGGGCGACCAAGGACATCCCAAAGCTCCGCGACTTCCAACTCTACATGGAAATCCTCGCCGGCACATCCGTCGCCATCATCGGCATCTCGCTCCTGGCAGCCTATCTCGGCGCACGACGCATCAGCGCAATCCAGCCGGCGGTGGTGTTCCGGGCGTGATCCCGCAGGAATGAACGCCCTGATCGCGGAGGAACGGAGGAAAGCGGAGAGGTCGACCGCGGCGTCGAGACCTTCCCGTCATTTCGCTCCTTGAGGTCAGATCCGTTCTTCAACGAAGTGAGGGAAGGGAAGGAAGGAACGCAGGCGATCCGGAATGCGATGAGAAGTGCAGGGGATGGGAAGGAGGGGTTCGGAAGCGAGCTGTGACGCCGAGTCGAACGCGATGAGCTCGGTCAGCCGGTCGCCCACGCCTTCAACCCGTTTCGGTCTTTCGCCTTCGTACTCTTCTACCCTCTCTTCCATCCCTTCGTTGAAAGAACCGTCTTGCTGTCGTGCGCGTGATGATTCCAGCGGGCCCAGGCGACGCACTCGACCTCTCCGCTCTCCTCCGCGACCTCCGCGATCCAGTGCCCCTACTGCCTCCGCGATCGTGGCCCACAACGGCAACGACACACTACTTCGGCGGAAGCGGCTTGCCAGTCCACGCGCTGAGCTTCGTAGCGACCGCTTGCCGCTCGGACTCGCGAAACATGCCGCCGAAGAACAGCCATACTTCGGAGTCGTCCGCGAACCGGACGACCAACTCTGCGTCTTGCGAGAGTGAACCCCACGCCAGCGCCTTCACGCTCGTTGTCGGGCGGGTCGTCGACCCCAGCGAGAAATAGCCGCTGGACACGATCGACCGCGGCCCGACAACCACGTACCGGTCGATCGCCAAGACCGTCAGCGGCAGCGCAAGGACCAACGTCCAGATCGCAAGCAGGCGCGTCACGCTTTGCACGTCCATCGCGTTCAGTGCGCTCACCGCATCACGATATTCCGCGTACGACCGAAGCATCACGACGCGAAACGCCAGCTCGCTGAGCAGCAGCGCCCCGGCCGCCCCCGCCAACATCGCCGGCGGCGCGATCGCCAGGTCAAATGCCGACCGGATCACCACGCCGCCCGCCTCGGCACCAATACCGGCCCACGCATACGCCGCGATCGCGATCAGCCACCACGCGGCCACGACGAGGATCGGAAGCAGCACGATCTGCAGCGCCCCGTGTGCATACGACCACCAGCGATACCGCTCGCGCAGGGCGTAGTCAGACCCGACGCCAGGGGCCGGCACATATGGGCAAATTGCCCTCGCACTTTCGATCAGCGCCTCAGCGAGTTGTGCGCCCGCATTTGACATAAAGCTCGCGACCTCAACCAATGACATCGCGCGACCCCACGTTCACGACCACGTTCGCTCGGCAACGCGTGGTCCACCCACGCGCGGCCCTTGAGCCCTCTGCATCCCTTCCATCCCTTCCCTCACTTCGTTGAAAACCGGATCGAACCCCCAGCGCACGTAAAAGCAAAAAGGTCTCGACACCGCCGTCAACCTCTCCGCTCCACTCCGCGTTCTCCGCGATCAGGGCCTTCCGTCAATCGCGACGGGCTCAGCTCGTCGGCGGCGTTGTGCCCGCGATCGACTGGCGCATGTGCGTGTCGGCCTGCACGTTCTTCAGCCGGTAGTAATCCATGATCCCCAGGTTCCCCGTGCGGAAGCTCTCGGCGATCGCCTTGGGAATATCCGCCTCCGCCAAGACCACCAGCGCCTTGTTCTCTTCGATCTTCGCCTTGTTCTCCTGCTCAAGCGCCATCGCCAGCGCACGCCGCTTTTCGGCCTCGGCCTGGAACCGGCTCTTGTCCGCCTGTGCCTGGGCCGCCTGAAGCTGGGCGCCGATGTTCTCGCCGACGTCGATGTCCGCGATGTCGATCGAGAGGATCTCGAACGCCGAGCCCGCGTCAAGGCCCTTGGCCATCACGGTCTTGGAGATGTTGTCGGGATTCTCGAGCACTGCCTTGTGCGACTGGGCCGAGCCGATCGTGGTCACGATGCCTTCGCCGACGCGCGCGATGATGGTTTCTTCGGTCGCACCGCCGACCAGCCGTGCAAGGTTCGTCCGCACCGTCACGCGGGCCTTGGCCTTGAGCTGGATGCCGTCTTGCGCCACCGCGTCGATCGTCGCGCGCGGGCCACCCTGAGCGGGGCAATCGATCACCTTCGGGTTCACGCTCGTCTGCACGGCGTCGAAGATGTCTCGCCCGGCGAGGTCGATCGCGCGGGCCATGTCCCAGGTCAGCGGGATCTTGGCGCCTTGAGCCGCGATGAGCGCGCTGATGACCAGCGGCACCCGCCCGCCGGAGAGGAAGTGCGTTTCGATCTGAGCGGTGGAGATGTCGAGCCCGGCCTTGACGGCCCGAATCCGCGAGTAGACCACCGTCTTCAGGTCGACCTTCCGCAGCCGCATGCCGATCAGCTCAAACAGCGTCACGCGGGCGTTGGAGAACAACGCCTGCACGTACAGATTGATGAACTGACCGATGATGAAGATGCCAACGATCGCGATGAGCGCGAAGACGATGGCGATTGCGATCCACGTTCCTTGTCCACCGGGCATATCGAAGCTCCCCTTTGAAAAAGCATGGCGCAGGCGCGCCGTTGCGGGGTGAGTATACGGAACACTCAGCGACCTCGCGGGCAATCCGCCCGAACCCCCCTCCGCCGATGCGCACCGGCGCGAACCGCTTTTGAACCATCCGCCCGCTCGTGGACGATACCCTGCTCATGACCGCACTTCACGCCCGAGAGGCAGATCCGTCCATGCGAGCCCACAAGATGACCCCGGCAAACGTCGGCCCAGGCGCTGGCGCAGCTCCTGCCGACCAGCCCCTCCTCGTCGCCGACAAGCACGTCTACATGATCGGCATCGGCGGCTGCGGCATGGCCGGGCTCGCACGCATGCTCCGCTCGCGCGGGGCCACCGTCAGCGGCAGCGACAGCACCCCCCAGGAAACCACGCAGGCCCTGCAGCACGACGGCGTCGCTGTGGGCTTTGACCAGAAGACCGAATGGGTCCCCGATGACGCCGACATGGTCATCGCGTCCGCCGCGATCAAGCCCGACCACCCGCAGATGCTCGCCGCCGAGCGCCGCGGCGTGCCCGTGCTCACCTACGCCGAAGCCCTGGGCCGCAGCATGATCGGTCGCACCGGCGTCGCCATCGCCGGCACCCATGGCAAGAGCACGACCACCAGCATGCTCAGTTGCGTGCTCTCTGACGCCGGCCTCGCCCCCACCGCCATCGTCGGCGCCACCTGCGAGCAGCTCGCGGGATCGACCGCCGCGATCGGCACGCCGGGGCTCGGCTTCCGCCTTGGGCAGGAGAGCATCCCCGCCGGCACACTGCAAGGCCAGCCGGGCATCGTGATCGCTGAGGCGTGCGAGTTCAACCGCAGCTTCCACCACTTCCGTCCCAAGCTTGCGTGCGTCAACGCCGTGGAAGCCGACCATCTGGACATCTACGGCAGCCTCGACGAGGTCGTCCGCGCATTTCACGAGTTCGCCAAGCTCGTCGCCCCCGAGAGCGAGGGCGGCCTGCTGCTGATCGCGCACGATGGTGCCCACCGGCGCGAGGTCACCGCGGGCATCGGCGCCCGCGTGCAGACGATTGGCTACTCGCCTGATGCCGACTGGCAGGTGCGCTATGAGCCCGCGACGCGCCGCGTCGAGCTCATCAGCCCCGGCAACGTGCAGACCGCCGCCTGGACGATGAATATGCCCGGGGCGCACAACGCGATGAATAGTGCAACCGCCGCGGCGCTGGCGCTTTCGCTCGGCGCCGACCCCGCGATCGTCAGCCGCTCGCTCTCAGCCTTCCGCGGCGTAGACCGGCGCAGCCAGTTCATGGGCCAACGACCGCACCCGCTTGGCGGCGTCGTCCGCGTCTATGACGACTACGGCCACCATCCCACGGAAGTGGACGCGACGCTCAAGGCGCTGCGGCAGTTTGAGGCGCCCGAGCAACGCAACGGGCGTCTGATCTGCGTGTTCCAGCCGCATCAGCACAGCCGCACGCGCCATCTGATGGACGAGTTCGTCAGCGCGTTCAGCGCGGCGGACATCGTGATCGTGCCCCATATCTACTTTGTCCGCGACAGTGTCGAGGAGAAGCAGAAAGTGACCGCCGCGGATTTGGTCGACCGCCTCCGCGAGCGCGGCGTACACGCGATGCACCTGTACCCCTTCGAAGCCATCGTCGAGCAGTTGGAGAACCTGTGTCGGCCGGGGGATCTGTTGGTGGTCATGGGCGCGGGGCCTGTGAACAAGGTGGCGCAGGGGTTCTTGGCGAGTGGTAAGAAGGGGTTGTCAGCGAAGTGAGGGAAGAAACGGAAGGGTCTGTCGAGAGTTCCGGCACACTACGCGATGACCAGAGCCTTGATCGCGGAGGGGCGGAGGGGAGCGGAGAGGTTGGGCGTGGAGATTTGAGATTTGAGATTTGAGATTTGAGATTTGAGATTTGAGATTTGCCGATTTCCCCAGAAATCCTGCTCGACCAACCCATCCCGACCTGGTTCGGCGTCGGCGGCCGCGCTCGGCGGATGGCGTTCCCGCAGTCGGTCGCTGAGCTGATCGAGTGCCTTCGCATCGACCCGCATCTTCGCGTCTTGGGTGATGGCGCCAATCTCCTGGTCGCCGATGAGGGCGTGCGCGAGCTGGTCGTCGTGTTGAATCGTGGCGAGTTTGTTGATGTGCAGATCCATGATGCGACTGGGCACGTCATCGCTGGCGCGGGTGCGAACCTGCCCAAGCTCATCACCGAGACCGCCCGGCGCGGGCTCAGCGGCATCGAGACGCTCGGCGGCATCCCCGCATCGCTCGGCGGCGCAGTCGTCATGAACGCCGGCGGCACCTTCGGCCAGATCGGCGACACCGTCCACGCGGTCCACACGCTCGACCGTCACGGCCAAGCCATCACGCTCCCGCGAGAGCGACTCACGTTCAACTACCGCCACACCGACGTCGGCGGTCTCACCGACCTGATCATCACCCGCGTCGAGCTCGCGCTCCGCCCGCACCCCGGCGAGCACGGCGGAGACGGCGCGCCCGCGCGCAGCGGCGCGGAGGTTGTGCGGGCGAAGCTCAAAGACGTCATGGCGTACAAGAGCAAGAGCCAGCCGATGGCCGCGAGCAGCGCGGGTTGCTGCTTCAAGAACCCGACGCTCACGCACGCGCTCACACTCGCCAGCCCCAACAACGCAGCCGCGATGCGGTTCGAGCCCGGCCAGCGAGTCAGCGCCGGCATGCTCATCGATCGCGCCGGCTGCAAGGGCCTCTGCATCGGGAGCGCCGAAGTCAGCCCGCAGCACGCCAACTTCTTCATCGCCCACCCCGGCTGCAGCGCCACCGACATCATCGCGCTGATGCGCGAGGTGCGCAATCGCGTGCGCGACGCCTTCGGCGTCGAGATCAAGCCCGAGGTCAAGGTCTGGGGGGCGGAGGTGTGAAAAACTCAAAGCAGCAAGGCGAAAGCTCAAAGCAGCAAGTTCTCAAAACTCAAATCGATGCGCTGCGCGGAACCCACGCGGGTTCAATTTGAGCTTTGAACATTTGAGCGTTGAGAATTTGCCCCCGTCCCCCCTCTCACCCGCGAAAGATCACCCATGCCACTCCCCACCGTCCTCGTCCTCGGCGGCGGCCCCGACGCCGAGCGCGAAGTCTCGATCAAGTCCTCCACCGCCATCGCCAAAGCCCTCAACACCAGCGATCGCTTCAGCGCGCGCCTCGAGATCATCGATCGCATCGACGGCCCATGGCTGAAGTCGCAACCCGCCGACCTCATCTTCCCCTATCTCCACGGCCCGTGGGGCGAGGGCGGCCCGCTGCAGGACATTTTGGAAGCCGATGGCCGCCCGTACGTCGGCACCGACGCACGCGGCTCGCGGGCCGCGATGGACAAGGTCGCCAGCAAGGTCTTCGCCATGGACGCGGGGATCCAGACGGCTCCGATGTGGATCCTCAGCGTGCGCGATCCGATATGCCCGACGCGCCTGCCGGTCGTGATCAAGCCCGTACATGAAGGCTCCACCATCGGCCTGCACGTCTGCACCAGCCGTGCGGAGTTCGCAACGGCGGTCGAAAAGATCCTCGCTGAGCACGCCCAGCGCCTCAGCGCCGGGCTCTACCCGCGCGTGTACATGGTCGAGCCCATGATCCGCGGCTACTCCGGCCGCGCTGCCCGCGAGCTCACCGTCGGCATCGTCAACAACGAAGCCCTGCCCGTCATCGAGATCAAGCCCAAAGACGGCCTCTACGACTACGACGCCAAGTACGTCCGCGACGACACGCAGTACCTCGTGGAGGGCGTCGACCTCGAACTCGCCGAGGCGCTGGTCAAGAAACTGAAAAAACTCACGGTGCGGCTGTTCCGCCAGATGGGCCTGCGCCACATCGCGCGTGCGGATTTCTTGCTCGACGAAGACGGCACGCCGTGGTTCCTTGAAATCAACACGACGCCGGGGTTCACGGACCACTCGCTCGTGCCCAAGGCGGCGCGCCAGATGGGCCTGGAGATGCCCGCGCTCTGCGCCCGTCTCGCCGAGACCGCGCTGAGCGCCGACCAGACTCCGCCCCGCGCACCGGCACTCGCGACGACCGCTTCGGCGGGCGTCGCCGAGTCAATGGACGAGGGCTGAACTCTTCGTAAGACGACCCGCGCGTTCGTCGCGCTCAGCGTTCGCGAGCCGCACCCGCACGCACTCGTGCCGCCAGGCAAACGGGCCCGCGGGCGCGATCCGTTCTACATTTGCTTCAGCCGATCGGCAACACTTGCCGATCACAGATGACCGCCGATGGCCAAACGCACCGCCAAACCCGCAAACCCCAGCTCACAAACGCTGTGGCAGAAGCTCGCGTCGATCGCGACGGCGGTCATTGTCGTCGGCTCCGTCGGCGGCCTGATCGCCAGCCGCGAGGAACTGATCAAGCGCGCCGCGGCGATGCACGAAGCGCCCGCAGGCGGCGTTGAGATCGACCCGCCGCGCGTAGAAATCGACTGGCCGCTGATCGAAGGCCGCATCGGCCCCGATGGCCAGCCGGTGTCGTGGATGAGCGAATCACTCCGCACTCAGCTCAGCGAGCTCGTGCGCAGCGAACTGACCAACGACCCGATGGACCACGCCGCTCTCAAGCGAGCCGCGGACCGCTTGATTGCCACCGGCTGGATTCGCGAGCTCCGCGAAATGACCCGCGCCACCGACCCCGGCAGCGCCGGCACCGTCCACGTCCGCGGCGAGTGGCGCGCCCCGGTTGCCCTCGTGCGCTGGCAAGAACGCGATCACCTCGTCGCCGCGGGCGGTGAGCTTCTGCCCATCTCCTATCCCGCCGGCAGCGTCGGCACGCTCAAGGTCATCACCGGCCCCTTCGGCCCCCCGCCGGACGTCTACGGCGAGGCATGGTCCGGCGGCGACGTGCAAGCCGCGCTCGGCTTGCTGGCATACTTGCAGCCGACGATCGCGTTCTCGCAAGTCTCGGGCATCGACATCGCTGACTACATCAAGCACAAGCGGCTGGTAATCATCACCGACCAGAACACCCGCGTGGTCTGGGGCTCGGCGCCCGGCGAGTGGCGGCCCGGTGAACCCAGCACGCAACAAAAGATCTCATGGCTCGTCGGCCTCCGACGCGACCCGAAACACGCCAACCGCATTGACGCCGGTCGTGCCCAAGTCGACCTTACCGTCGCCTACGGCGTGTTCAGCGAAGTGACCGTGCAAGGCCCGGAAGACGCGCCCGGCGGCGGCATCGAGCCGGAAACCGCCCGCAAGCGCCAGCAGGCGCGGGGAAGAGAATGAAGACATACATGAACGTGAACATGAACGCGAAAAAGAATGAGCGGTCGGACGCACGTGCAGGGTGCTAAAGGTTCACGGCCGCGAGACTGCCAACCGGATCGCAATCGCTCGTCCTTTTCATGTTCATGTTCATGTTCATGTTCGCGTCCCGCCCCGCGCTTACGCCTTGACCGCGCCCCGCGTCGCCCCTCGCGTCACCACGACACCCTCTTTCCGCCCCAGCAGCTCATCCCACTCCTTCACCATGTTCTGCGCCAGCGCCCCATAGTCCTCCGTGCCGGCGCACTTTGGCGCGTACTCGAAGATCGTCTGGCCGAAGCTCGGAGCTTCCTGAAGTTTGACGTTGCGGCGGATGACCGGGCGGTAGACGCGGCCGTTGCGCCACGGGACTTCGGTGCCGCGGGCCTGCTCGAAGAAGCCATCGAGGTCGGCGACGACCTCGCGCCCGTGTGTCGTCGTCGAGTCGTGGCAACATAGGATCACGCCGGTGACGTGGAGATTGGGGTTCACCGTTCGGCCCACGAGCGCCACCGTCTGCATCATCTTGCCCACGCCCTGCAGCGCCAGGAACTGCGCCTGCATGGGGATGAACACCTCGCGCACGCACGCCAGCGCGTTCAGCGTCAGCACGCCGAGCGAGGGCGGGCAGTCCATCAGCACGTACTGGTACCCGGCGCCCGCGTTCTGCGCCTTGTCGATCGCGACGCGCAGGCGCGTCAGCCGGTCGGTCTCAGCGGCCAGCTCGGTCTCGGCCGCCGCGAGGTCCGTCTCCGATGGCAGCAGGTCCAGGTTCTCGCGCGCGGGGCGCACGACGGACTCGAGCTTGATCGACGGGTCGAGCAAGAGGTCGTAGACCGTCGGCTGGCGCTCGGCCTCATTCTCCGGGCTGGTGCTCACGCCCAAGTGCAACGTCGCGTGGGCCTGCGGGTCAAGGTCCACCAGCAGGACTTTCCGTCCGGCCTTGGCAATCCCCGCCGCGATGTTCACCGCGGTCGTCGTCTTGCCGACGCCGCCCTTCTGATTCATAAACGCGATCTGGCGCACCATGTCGTCAGTATACGGACACGCCGATCCGCCGCGTGAAGCGAGTTTCGCCAGCCGGGCATAACCTACGCCCCATGCTCGAAACGCTTGACGCCCTTGAACACGCCGCCACCAGCGAGCTCGCCTCAGCGAGCGATGCCGCGTCTTTGGAGGCCTGGCGCGGCGCGTACATCGGCCCCAAGGGCAAGATCAAGCTCGCGATGGGCGCGATGAAGGACGTCGCCAAGGAGCAGCGCCCCGCGTATGGCCAGCGCGTCAACGCGATCGCCGCGGCTTTGGACGAGGCGTACAAAGCCAAGCTCGCGTCCCTCGGCGGCTCCGCGACCCGCGCCAGCAAGGGCCCGCGCGTGGACGTCACCGAGCCCGGCGTTCTTCACAGCGATGGCGTCGGGCGTCAGCACGTCATCACCCGTGTCCGCGACGAACTGGTTGACGTCTTCGCGCGCATGGGCTTCAGCGTCGCCACCGGGCCCGAGCTTGAAGACGACGAGCACAACTTCATCAAGCTCAACATCCCGCCCGATCACCCCGCCCGCGATCCGATCGACAACTTCTACATCGACGACCCCGCGAAGCACCCACGCCCGCGCATGCTCCGCAGCCAGACCTCCACCGTCCAGGCCCGCGTGATGGAGAAAGCCGTCGCCGACGCGAAGGCCGCCTTCGCCGCTGGCACCGGCCCCGCGCCCCGCGGCGGGCTCACCGGCCCCATCAAGATCATCGCCCCCGGTCGCGTCTACCGCCCCGACACCGTCGACGCGACCCACTCATTCATGTTCCACCAGATCGAAGGGCTCTACATCGACGCCCACGTCTCGATGGTCGAACTCAAGAACACCCTGCTGCAGTTCGCCCGCGCATACTTCGGCTCTGAGGCCGAGATCCGCCTGCGCCCCACGTTCTTCCCGTTCACCGAGCCCAGCGCCGAGCTGGACCTGCGCATCCGCCTCCGCCCGGACCAGCCCCTGCGCTGGATGGAACTCGGCGGCTGCGGTCTGGTTCACCCGCACGTCCTGCAAGCCTGCGGCGTAGACCCCGAGGTCTGGTGCGGCTTCGCCTTTGGCTTCGGCATCGAACGCCTCGCCATGGGCAAGTACGCCATCCCCGACATCCGAATGCTCTTCGAGAACGACCTGCGATTCCTGCGGCAGTTGTGAGCAGGACGGCAATCGGGAGCCGGCAACCGGCAATCGGGAAGGCCTTTAGCCTTCAGGCGAAATGGGCAGTCCGCGGCCGATTGCTGACAACTGACAACTGAAGGCTGACCGCTGACATCTGGCGGCTCCCCACTCACCCCACGCCGCGGGCCGCCTCCGTGAACGTCACCGTTCTGAAGCCGTCGGCCAGACGCAGCTCGCCCTCGCCCACGTTCAGCATGTCCTCGATCGCCAGCGGTGCGCGGCTCGCCAGCACCAGCACCACGTTGAATCTCACCTCGCACCCCGCCAGCGACGACACGCGATCCAGCGACACCCGCAGCGCGTCGCACATCGTCCGCGCAGCCGCCTCGCCGGTCTGCGGCAGGAACAGCACGAACTCATCGCCGCTGCTCCGCGCCACGCAATCGTCCGGTCGCTTCACCGCCCGAACCGCGTGGGCCGTGAGCGCGATGACCAGATCGCCGCGCTGCTGACCGAAGCGCGTGTTAATGTCATGCAAGCGATCGATGTCCACCAGCACCAGCGACACCGGCTGGGCCCGCACCGAGGCCTGCCCGAGCGCGATGGTGGCGCGATAGAAGAACGCGGCGCGATTTCCCAGACCGGTCATCGCGTCAACTCGCGCCATGTCGTCGCTGCTCTGTCGCAGGTCTGACATCCGCAAAACCAGGAAACACATCACCGAGAACACCACCGTGCGCATCACACCGTTCTGAACCAGGTCCCAACCCTCGAAGGCTGGCGTGTCCGTCGTGAGCTGCGCCAGCGTCCACGCCAGCCCGCTCAGGATCGTGATCGGGATTCCGACCATCCGCGAGCCCAGCCACGCGCCCAGCGCCACCGGAACAAGGTAAAGCGGAAGCACTGACAGCTTTCCGCCGGTTTCCTTATCGATGAAAAACACCACCGTCAACGCCAGCACACTCGCGACGGCCGCGATGATCCGCGCCGGCATCTGTGTGTCGGGCTCGTTCGCCGAGATATCGAGGCTCGCATGGCTCATGTCGCTTGAACGCTCCCACGATCTCGCCGATTGCTGCAAACCCGCCGCATTCGCCGGCCCGTCAGCCTCGGCGCCGCACAGCACCGTGACGACAAGCACGCCGATTCACCCCGAGTCTAGCAAACCGCCGCGCCGGCTCGCCGGTGCCCGGTCGGACCCTGCATATCGGTTCTTGCCGGATCACACTACCGCCAAATCCCGCGACGTGAAGGAGTTTTCATCACTTCGCGAGCGCCGTCGCCCCCGCCACTTTGCCGAACCACACCGCGATACCCGCCGCGACGAGCGCCAGCAGCAGCGAAAGCGCCGAAATCACCAGCCCCGAAGCCATCAACTGCTCCTGCGCGTTGTAATGCAGATGCTCCAGCATCGCCACCGCCAGCCCCCGCTCGCCCGGCGGTGCCAGAATCACCGTCGCCTCAATCTCCTGCAGCGACATCGCCAGCCCCGCAACGAACACGCCCGCCGCCAACCCGAGCGCGCTCGGGCCTGACGTCAGCCACCACGCCCGCGCATCACTGCCGCCCAGCAGCACCCGCGTCTCGCGCAGTTCCGCCGGCTCGCTCCGAGCGAGCAACCACCCCACCGCGACGCCCAGAAACCCGAATCGCGCCACATGCGCCAGCACCAGCCCGCCGCCGGACGCCAGCCAGTCCGCAACCCCAGCAAGCGCATCGACACGCCCAAGCTGCGCGATCGTCACGCTCACGGCAGTTCCGATCAGCACGCCGGGCACGATCGCCGCGACGCAGAACACGCCCAGGCATACCAGCGCCACCCGCCCGGCGCCCGAGCCCGAAACGCCCGCACGCAGCACGCCGCTGGCGATGACGTGCGACGCCAGCACGAGCAGCGCCAAGATGCCGCCCACCCACGCCCCCGTCGCCAGCGACGCGCCGATTGTCACGCCATCCGAGCGGAAGAACGCCGGCACGCTCGACCAGCGGCGGAGCCCGATCGCAAACAACGCCATTGGTGCCAGCACGCTCACGCCCACTGCCAGCGCGAGAAGCACGCCATCAACACGCGACGCCGACGGCACACGCACCGCCGAGCGCGGCCTTTCATCCATCACGCGAATCGCTCGCACAATCGCCCACGCCCCCACCACCGCCATCACCAGCAGCGCCCACGCCCTGGGCCACACCTCGCTGGGACTCTGCGTTCCCAGCATCGCCCACACCCGGATCGCCAAAGTTTGCACCTGGGCCAAGTGCAGCGGCACGCTCGAGCCCAGCGCCACCAGCGCGATCACCCCCACGCTCGCGCCGAGTGATCCACGCAGCATCCACGCCGTGACCATCGCCCGACGCACGCGGCTCGCACCATCGAGCGCCATCGCGTCGGCATGGTCGCGATCCAGTCGCAGCACGCCCGGAACAAGCATCGCCACACCCAGTGGCCAGGCCCACGCCGCGAGCCCGAGCACGCCCAGCGCCTGATCGATCAGCGTGATGACCGACGGGTTCCAGCGCGCGATCGCGTCGCCCAGTGATGTCCCCGGCTGCCGCAACACGTTCCACCCCGCGTACGCCAGATACGTCGGCATCAACAGCGGCACGCACACCAGCGCAATCGCCACGCGTCGCCACGCCGGTGCCAGCGCAATCACACGCGCCGGCCCGATCGCTAGCCCCGTCGCCAGCACCCCCACCAGCAGGCTTACGGCAAATGTTGTTCCCAAAACCGCCAGCGAGCCGAGGAACGACTCGGGGTTCTCAGCAACACTTGCCGCCCCTCCGATCGCGGGATTTGGCGATCCCGAAACCTGGTTGACCACCCCCGTCGCCGCCATCGCCAGCGGAATCACGACACACGCGAACGTCAGGCCCCCAAGGACCGCAGCCGCACATCCGCGAAATGATCGTAAAATGTACGGCATCTGTCGGTTTATGCGCCGAACTTCGGAGATTATGGCGGGTCCTGTCGCGATCGCTCTGACCACGGTATCATCGCCCCCTGAACTCCGCCGCGCTCGCGTCTCCGCAGTGCGCAGTGCGGAAGTGCCCGCTGGCGATTTCGCCGGCACCGGTTGAGAAAGCGAGTATTGCCGATGATCGACATTCGAAAGCTCAAAGAACTCGTCCGGCTCATGGTCGAAAACGACCTCTGCGAGCTCAACCTCCAAGACCAGCAGGAAACCGTCACCGTCAAGCGCGGCCTCGGCGGCGTGCCCGTCGTCCACGCGGCGCCGACTCAGGGCATGCAATCAGGGACTTCCCCTGCCGTGTACTCCAGCGCACCGTCCACCTCGCCAACTTCCAGCGCTCAGTCTGACGCCGGTGCCACCTCGCCCGCGCCAGAAAAGCCCGCCAGCGACGCGGGACTCGTCGCCATCGTCAGCCCCATGGTCGGCACCTACTACGGCTCGCCCAACCCCGAGGCCCCCGCCTTCATCGCCGCGGGCAAGCCCGTCACTCCTGACACCACCGTCTGCCTCGTCGAAGCCATGAAGGTCTTCAACGAAATCAAAGCCGAGTGCAGCGGCACCATCGAACGCGTCCTGGTCCAGAGCGGCCAGAGCGTGGAGTATGGGCAGAAGCTGTTCATGGTGAGGCCGGCCTAAGCGGAAGTGGCAGAGTGGCAAAGTGGCGGAGTGGCAAAGTGCCAAGCCGCCAGCCATCCCTGATTACGCACTTGACCGCCCGGTTGCCATCTTTAACGTTCTTTACTTTGCCACCTCGCCACTCTGCCACTTTGCCACTTCAATGTTCACCCGCATCCTCATCGCCAATCGTGGTGAAATCGCCCTCCGTGTCATTCGCGCTTGCCGCGAGCTTGGCGTGGAGTCTGTCTGTGTGTATTCCGAGGCCGACAAGGACGCGCCGTATCTCAAGCTCGCCGATCGCGCGATCTGCATCGGCCCCGCGCCCGCCAAGGAGAGCTATCTCAACATCTCGCGCATCATCGCCGCGGCGGAGATCGCCGACGTTGACGCCATTCATCCCGGCTACGGCTTCCTCAGCGAGCGCGCAGAGTTCGCCCAGGCCTGCCTCGACTGCAAGATCGAGTTCATCGGCCCCACTCCGCACGCCATGGCCCGCCTGGGTGACAAGGTCGCGTGCAAGAACGCCGCGAAGGAAGCCGGCGTGCCGATCTTCCCGGGTTCACCCGGCGCGATCGAGGACCCCGAAGAAGCTGTCAAGGTCGCTGAAAAGATCGGCTACCCCGTCATTATCAAGGCCAGCGCCGGCGGCGGCGGTCGCGGCATGCGCGTCTGTCACAACGAGATGACGCTCCGCTCCAACCTTCAAGCCGCGAGCACGGAGGCCCAAGCCGCCTTCGGCAACGGCGCGGTCTTCATCGAGAAGTACCTCGAGCACGCCCAGCACATCGAAATTCAGATCATCGGCGACAAACACGGCGACGCCATCCACCTCTGGGAACGTAACTGCTCCGTGCAGCGCCGCCATCAGAAACTCATCGAAGAAGCGCCGAGCCCGGGCGTGACCCGCGAGAAGATCCAGCCGGTCTGCGAAGCCGCGGTGCGCCTGATCAAGCAGGCCAAGTACCACGGCGCCGCGACCGTCGAGTTCCTGATGGACGGCAAGCAGGACTTCTACATGCTCGAGGTCAACACCCGCGTGCAGGTCGAGCACCCGGTGACCGAAGAGATCACCGGCATCGACATCGTCAAGACCATGATCCGCGTCGCAGCGGGCGAGAAGCTCGGCATCAAGCAATCTGACGTCAAGGTCCACGGGCACGCCATCGAGTGCCGCATCAACGCCGAGGACCCGGCCCGCAACTTCATGCCGCAGCCCGGGCCCGTCACGCGCTGGGAGACGCCCGGCGGGCCGGGCATCCGCATGGACACGCACGTCGTGCCCGGCTATGTCATCCCCAAGTACTACGACAGCATGGTCGCCAAGCTCATCGTCCACGCCGACGACCGCACCCAGTGCATCGACCGCACCGCCCGCGCGCTGCGCGAGTACAACGTCGAGCCCATCAAGACCACCATCCCGCTGCACCTGCGCCTGATGGAGAACACGGACTTCCGCAAGGGCGGCGTAGATATTCACTTCCTTGAGCGTTTGCTGAAGTGAGCGGAAGGGCCGAGGTGCCCGGGCCGAGGGCCGAGGGAAAGCGGATCAAGGGTTGAGGATTCTGTTCTCATCTTTCGGCGTTGCGCTCACGTTCCGCATGTGCCCGCGCCTTCGCACGGTTGCCGCATCCCTCCATACTGCACCAGCGGCGCGTGCCGCTCTTTGACGTGTCGTGAAACCACAGGATGCACGCGTCGTTCGCACACGGGCGCACGCGACGCGGATCGGCGGACGCGAACAACTCCGCCGCGGCCCGCGCGACGATCGCGCATAGCTGTGACGCCGTCATCACGCTGACTTCGCGCCGCAGCGTCAGCCGGTCGCCGACAAGCCCAAGACGCTCTCGCGACTCGTCGCCCGCCATCGCGTCGTTCAACGCCGCGACGCACGCGTCGTCCAACTTGCCACGCTCGTTCAACGACACCAGCCCTCGCCGGATCATCGCTCGCAGCTCGCGAACGCGTTTGAGTTCCTGCTCCGCATCGGGCACCCGCACCAGCTCACTCGCCTGCGCCACCGTCACCAACTCGCATTCCAGCGCCCATTTGGCCACGTCCGCCCAACTTGCCAGCAGATCGATCCGCTGGCCGCGATTGACAATTTCCGTGTCCACAAAGTCCACGGCGACGTCGCCGCCCACATGAAGAAACGAGCCCGTGGACTGATCTTTTTCGCTCTGTGCTTGGTTGCTTGCCATCTGTTTGCACTCGGATTTTCGGCGGCCCGCAGAATTCCCGTCGCGTTGCGTAACCATTTATAACCGTCAATACTCTGAATGACGGTTACTATACGCGGCACGCACCCGTCGGTTCGGGAGAAGCGAGAAAACGCCGCGGAACGAATCACGGGCCGCGATGCCCGCCACTTCAAAAGGATTACCCATGGCACGCCGTACGAACCTCACGCTGATCGGAACCCTCGCCCTGACGATTGTCGCGGGCACACTGCTCGCGCAGTCGGCCCAGAGCGCAGGCGCGAAGCCCACCCCGACCGGCTCGCCCGCGCAGCACGCTGTGACGGTCGCGACGGACTCCAGCCAAGTCAAGTACAAGGTCGCGAAGGTTCGCGGGCTTGACGTGTTCTATCGCGAGGCCGGCCCCAAGGACGCGCCGGTCGTGTTGCTGCTCCACGGCTTCCCCAGCAGCTCGCACATGTTCCGCGATCTGATCCCCGCGCTCTCAGACAAGTACCGCGTCATCGCGCCGGACTACCCCGGCTTCGGCAACAGCTCGATGCCCAGCGCGACGGAGTTCGAGTACACCTTTGACAACCTCGCCAGCGTCGTGGACGACTTCACCCAGGTCGTCGGCATCACCAAGTTCACCATGTACGTCCAGGACTACGGCGCGCCAGTCGGCTATCGCCTCGCCGTGAAGAACCCCGATCGCATCAGCGGCATCATCGTCCAGAACGGCAACGCCTATGTCGAAGGCTTGCCCGACGGCTTCTGGGCCCCGCTCAAGGAGTACTGGAAGAACCCCACGCCCGAGCTGCGCACCAAGCTCGAAGGCTTCCTCGCGCTCGACACCACCAAGTGGCAATACCTCCACGGCGCCCGCGACGCGCAGAACATCAGCCCCGACGCGTGGATTGTCGATCAGGCCGGCCTCGACCGACCCGGCAACGCCGAGATCCAGCTCGCCCTGTTCAAGGACTACGGCTCGAACCCGCCGCTGTACCCCGCGTGGCAGAAGTACTTCCGCGATCACCAGCCGCCGACCCTCATCGTCTGGGGCAAGAACGACCAGATCTTCCCGCCCGCTGGCGCTGAGCCGTACAAGCGTGACCTGAAGAACATCGACTTCAATCTGCTGGACACCGGCCACTTCGCACTCGAAGAAGAGGGCACGCTGATCGCCACCAAGATCCGCGCGTTCCTGGCTCGCAACATCGACGCCAAGCCCGGCGGCAAGTAATCACCGAAGCGCCGCCCAGACCTTCTCAATCTCAATCACCACCGCCGCCCGGCCCAGCAATGGACCGGGCGGCTGTCAATTTCGTCGCGTGGTTCGACGCTGCGTCACGGTTCTTTCAAACTACGCGCCGCCGGCGCTGCCCACATTCACCCGATCCGCAGCCCGCCGCTGACGTCGATGTACGTCCCGGTGATCCAGCGTGCGTCGTCGGAACACACAAACGCGACAGCGTCCGCGATGTCTTCCGGCTTGCCAAGCCGACCCAGCGTCGTCATCGAGATCATGTGCTTTTTCACGTCCTCCGGCAGGCCCGCCTTCAGCATCTCGGTTTCGGTCGTGCCCGGCGCGATCGCGTTCACCGTGATCCCCTTGGACCCAAGCTCCAGCGCCTGCCCACGCGTCAGCCCCTCCACCGCGGCCTTTGACGCGCAGTACACCGATCCGCCCGGCAGCGACGATCTTGCCCCGCCCGACGAGATGTTCACCACGCGCCCCGACTTGCCCTTGAACCGACGGGCAAACTCCGCGACCGTGAGCACAACGCTCAGCACGTTCGCGTGAAACACCTTCTCAAAGTGCGCCTTGTCGGCGCCGTCCACCGGCTTCGTCTCGTACACCCCGGCGTTGTTCACCAGGATCGTCACCGGGCCGAACGCCTTCTCCGCGTTGTCGAACAGCGACTTCACAGCACCCGGGTCGCTCAGATCACCTTGCGACGCAATCGCCACGCCGCCCGCCTTGGTGATCGACGCCACCGTCTCCTGCGCCGGCCCGGCGCTGCTGGCATAACTCACGACCACCTTCGCCCCGTCCGCGGCCAGCCGGTGCGCAATCGCCGACCCGATGCCGCGAGCGGACCCGGTGACAATCGCGACCTGATTTGCAAGTTTGGATGACGGCATGAGAGCGCTCCTTGAACAGATTCGTGATGTCGCGGCGGAACAAATCGCCGCGTTGACCGGTGTGATGTTCGGTCAGGTGTGAGCGTATCGCAAAACTCAACGTTTCGGCGCCGCCTGTGGTTTCTACCAAGATCGCTGACGCACACCCCACGCGCGGGCCCGCCACACCGCCGGTACCCTCACCCACATGCGCTGGTGGCCCCGCTCAGAACAACCCAAAGACGACCGCAGCGGCGCGGTGGACGCGGCGCGGGCTGAGCTTGCACTGAAGATGGAAAGCGCGGGCGACGAGCGAGATGCCGAGCTTGCGGAGATCTGGCGGCGAAAGGCCAGCTTGCCGACCGAATTCTCTCTCACTCAGAAGATTCCGCGCGCTGAACTTATCAGAATGCTCGTGATAGCCATCGTCATGCCGATGGTGGGGTCTCTCGCCCTGGTCTTCAAGATGCCGGGCTCATTGACCCCGTACGCGACGATGTTCGTCATCGTGGGCTTGATCTTCTTGTTCGCACGATTCGAGCGGGGCAAGGCGTTTGGCGCGTCGATCGAGCTCTACACGTACTACGGCCGCTGCGCCCAGTGTCTCTCAAGCCTGCGAGGGCTTTCGCCCGAAGCTGACGGCTGCGTCGTGTGCCCCGAATGCGCCGCGGCGTGGCGTGCCTCCCGCATCGCGCCCGCGAGCGTGCTCGACGGACTCAGCCCCACGGACGCACCCCCGACACCCGCAAAGCCCACGCCGGATCACCGCGATGGGCGTGGATGGACTTGGCCGCCGAAGCCTTCGCGGCCCACAGTGAAGGACGCGTTCGCCCGACCGGTGCTTCTCGCGCCGGCGGACCTGAGCAGCCTGAGCCCTGAAGAACGCGCGGCGATCCCGGCCGCAGTACTCCAGCAGATTCGACAGAGCGCCGGCAACTGGCTTGACCGCCTCATCGCGGTCGCTGCGCGAATCGGGGGAGTTGCGATTCTCATTTGGGCGGCGTATTACTTCGTCCAGCGCGCGATTCCGATGAAGTTCACCCCCGATTGTGCGTTCGCAGCGCTCACAGCGGCCGGCGCGACCTGCTACGCCGGAATGATCGCGATGGGTTTGCCACGGTTCTTTCGCCCCGAGACCGTGACGCATTTGAACAGCTTCCTCCAAGTCATCCTCATGGCAAACCGCTGCCCCTCCTGCGCCGGCTCACTCGCAGACGTCGAACCCCGCGAGCACGGCGTGCGGCGTTGCCCACGCTGCGCCGCGGAGTGGGCCCCCGCCGGGCGCGTGATCGCGGAGACCGCAGGGCCCAACTCGCGGGCGCGCTGACGCCGCACACGCACACGCGAACGCGAGCATCGTCGCGCGACCGGCGACCGTGTCACACACCCAAAAGAAAACGACGACCCGTTGCCGGATCGTCGTTGTGATTTCACGTTTCACAGAGCCTGAGGTCGCCGCAGAAGGTTCGAGTTCTCACTCGGCCCTCGAACCTCAAAACTCGGCCCTTCCGCTTACTTCGACGCCTCTTCCATCAACACGGCCTGCGCCGCCGCGAGGCGGGCGATCGGCACGCGGAACGGTGAGCAGGACACGTAGTCGAGGCCGACGTCGTGGAAGAAGTGGACGGACTTGGGATCGCCGCCGTGCTCGCCGCAGATGCCGACCTTGATCTTCGGGTTGGTCTGGCGGCCCTTCTCCTTGCCCATGCGGACAAGCTGGCCCACGCCGGTGCGATCCAGCGTGACGAACGGGTCGGCCACCAGCAGCTCGTGCTCCATATACGACGGGAGGAAGCTGTTGATGTCATCGCGCGAGAAGCCGAAGGTCATCTGCGTGAGGTCGTTGGTGCCGAAGGAGAAGAAGTCGGCGGACTCAGCGATCTCGTCGGCCGTGAGCGCCGCGCGGGGGATCTCGATCATCGTGCCGATCGGGATGTCGATGCGCTTCTGCCAGCCCTTGAGCTTCTTCACTTCCTCGATCGTCTCGAGCGTCAGCGCCCGCAGGAAGTCGAGTTCCTTCTTGGTGCTGACGAGCGGGTGCATGATCTCGGGCATGGCCTTGACGCCGTTGGCCTGGCAATCCAGCATGGCCTCAACGATCGCGCGAACCTGCATCTTCAGGATCTCGGGATACGTCACGCACAGACGGCAGCCGCGATGGCCCAGCATCGGGTTGGACTCGTGCAGCTCGCTGACGCGGCGCTTCACCTTGTCCAGCGTGATGCCCATGGCCTTGGCCAGCTCGGCCTGCTGCTTCTCCTCGTGCGGGAGGAACTCGTGCAGCGGCGGGTCGATCAGGCGAATCGTGACGGGCATGCCCTTCATCGCAGTGAAGATGCCGCTGAAGTCGTCGCGCTGATAGGGCAGGAGCTCCTCGAGATACTTGATGCGCATCTCTTCGCTGTCGGCCAAGATCATCTTCCGCATGCTCTTGATGCGGGCGCCCTCAAAGAACATGTGCTCGGTACGGCACAGGCCGATGCCCACGGCCCCGAACTCACGCGCCCGCTTCGCATCCGCGGGGGTGTCGGCGTTGGTGCGGATCTGCAGCGTGCGATACTTGTCGCTCCAGCGCATGATCGTCGCGAAATCGCCGCTGAGCTTGTCCGGGATCACCACCGGCACCGCGCCGGCCATGACTTCGCCGGTCGTGCCGTCGATCGAGATCACGTCTTCAGGGCCAAAGGTCTTGCCCGCGACGGTGAACTTCCGCGCCTTGGCGTCAATGTGCAGATCGCCCGCGCCGACCACGCAGCACTTGCCCCAGCCCACCGCCACCACCGCGGCGTGGCTGGAACGCCCGCCCGTGCTCGTCAAAATGCCCTCGGCGCTGTGCATGCCCTCGACATCTTCCGGGCTCGTCTCATCGCGAACGAGGATGACCTTCTCGCCCTTCTGCTTACGCTCGACCGCCTCAGCCGCCGTGAACGCCGGTTTGCCCACCGAGGCACCCGGCGAAGCCGGGATGCCGACGGTCAGCTTCGTGACCAGCTTCTTCTTCGTGAGGTCGAAGCTCGGCAGCATGAGCTGGACGAGGTCGCCGGCGGGGATGCGGAGCAGCGCCTGCTTCTCGGTGATCAGCTTTTCCTTGACCATATCGCAGGCGATCTTGACCGCCGCGGTGCCCGTGCGCTTGCCCGTGCGCGTCTGGAGCATGAAGAGCTTGCCCTCTTCGATGGTGAACTCGATGTCCTGCATGTCCTTGTAGTGCTTCTCGAGCTTCTGCTTGATCTTGATGAGCTGGTCGTAGCACTTCTTCTGCCACTTGGGCATCTCGTCGATGAGCTTCGGCGTGCGGATGCCGGCGACGACGTCCTCGCCCTGGGCGTTGATCAGGAAGTCGCCGTAGAACTTGTTGTCGCCGGTCGCGGGGTTGCGGGTGAAGCCGACGCCGGTGCCCGAGTCATCACCCATGTTGCCGAAGACCATGCACTGCACGTTCACGGCCGTGCCGATCAGACCCTGGATGCCCTGGATGCGCCGGTAGCTGATCGCGCGATCGCCGTTCCAGCTCTTGAACACCGCCTCGATGGCCAGCTCAAGCTGCTTGAACGGGTTCTGCGGGAACATCTCGCCCACCTTGCGGCGGAACACTTCCTTGTACGCCTCGCAAAGCTCAACGATGCCCGCCTCCGGGACATCGGTATCACTCTCGGCCTTGTACTTCGCCTTGATCGCCTTGAACGCCTGCTCGAACAGATGATGGTCAACACCCATCACCACGTCGCCGAACATGTTGATCAAACGCCGATAGCTGTCGTACGCGAAGCGCCGGTTGCCCGTCTGCTTCGCAAGCCCCTCGACCGCCTGATCAGTCAGGCCCAGATTGAGGATCGTGTCCATCATGCCCGGCATGCTCACCGCCGCGCCTGAACGCACGGACACCAGCAGCGGGTTCTCGGCGGAGCCGAACTTCTTGTCCGTCTCCTTCTCCAGCATGTTCACGTACTTGTGTACCTCGTTCATCAGCCCCACCGGCAGGCGCTGCCCCGCGCGGTAATACGCGGCGCACGTCTCGGTGGTGATCGTGAAGCCCGGGGGCACCGGCAAGCCGATCGAACACATATCCGCCAGGTTCGCGCCCTTGCCACCCAGCAGCATCTTCATGGACGCGTCGCCATCAACCTTTGACTGCCCGAAGAAGAAGACCATCTTGTGGGCTTGCAGCTTCGAGGGCGTGGCTTTGCCGGTGATGACGTACTTGCCGTTGGTGGTGCCGGACGACTTCAGCGTTGCGCTGGGCATGGAAAGAGCCTCTCATATCGAGGTGCGAGCCTGAACAATCGTGATCCGTTTGGTGCGGTCGCCGGCCCTCGGGCTCGCGATTCATCGCGGGCGGCGAACGACGAGGATTCTAGGACGTTCGCATCCGCAATTCGACTCTGCCACACCCAGCCACCCCGCCAAACTCACTTCACCGCCCGGCTTGCCTCCCGCGCCGACCCATTCGCCACGCCGGCCGCTTGCGGTACACTCCCGCGTGACCGACCACCGGTGCGAGATTGTCCGCGGCCTGACGCTCCCGCCCCGCGCGCTCCTGCAAGCCTGGCCTCTCGCCACCCCGCTCCTGGCACTCATCACCGCCGACGACCAGCCCGAGCGCGGGCGCTGGTCGATCATCGCCGAGTGTCCGCCGAACACCACGGGCACGCCGACACCCGATACACCCGGCGACTGGGCCGTCCAGCTCCCACCCTGGTCCGATCGCCCCGCCGCCATTCCAACCGACGCAGAATCCGACCGCGACCTCCCACCGTTTCAGGGCGGCTGGATCGGCACGCTCGCCTACGAACTGGGCGAGTCCATTGAGCCGCGCGTCCGCGACGCCGCCCGCGCCGCCACGCTCGCCGGCAACGCTCACCCGCCCGCGTCGTGGCCCGATCAACTCTGGTACCGCATCAACGCCGCGCTGGTGTTTGACCACGCCCGTGCGCGCTGGTGGGCCGTCGGCACCATTAACACCCGGCGCGCCCTCGCGTCCCGCGCGCTCACGCTCACCACGCCAGCGCCCACGCCCGACTCGCAACATCACGACGCGTCCGCAGTCAGCACCCCTGCAGTCGCCGCACGCTTTCGCCTCTCCCCCATCGACCCCGCCGCGCTCGCGATCGCCCGCACCCATTACACCCAGGGCGTCTCCCGCGTCCTCTCCCACATCGCCCAAGGTGACGTCTATCAGGTCAACCTCGCCCACCCGCTGGACTTCCGCTTCACCGGCGACCCGCTCGCCCTCTTCCTGGCGCTCTGCGATCACGCGCTCCCACGCATGGGCGCGTTCATACCGCTGCCGAGTGACAACACAAGACATGGCGAGCCCGCAAGCACGACCCACCGCGTCCTCGTCAGCGCCTCGCCCGAAGTCTTCGTCACCATCGCACCCGGAGCCGCGCCGAGTGAACCCTCCACCATCTCCGCCATGCCCATGAAGGGCACCCGAGGCCTCGACCTCGCTCACCCCACCAGCGCCCATCGCGAGCTCCTCGCAAGCCCCAAAGACCGCGCCGAACTCACGATGATCGTCGATCTCATGCGCAACGACCTCGGTCGCGTCTGCGATCCCGGCACTGTTCGCGTGCGCTCGCTCCGCGACATCGAGCACCACGGCGGCCCCCACGCCCCACTCCTTCAAGCCACCTCCACCATCACCGGCGCTCTCCTCCCGGATATCACGCTCGATCAGATCATCCGCGCCGTCTTTCCCCCCGGCTCTGTCACCGGCGCGCCAAAGGTTCGCGCCATGCAGATCATCCGCTCGCTCGAACCCCACGCCCGCGGCCCATACTGCGGCGCCATCGGCTACCTCTCAGACTCCGGCCACGCCGCGTTCTCCGTCGCCATCCGCACCGCACACATCGAAGGCACCCGGGTTCCCCCTCTGTCCGAGAGAGGTTCCAGCCTCACCGGCACCGCGCGCTGGTGGGTCGGCGCCGGCATCGTCGCTGACAGCGATCCCGAAGTTGAGTGGCAAGAGACGCTCACCAAGGCTCGCGCAATCATCGAGCTCTGCACCGAGTGACCCTCGCCGCGCTCACTCCTTCGGCCAGTGCTCGGTCGCCAGCGCCGCGCGAATCGGGTTCCGCGTCGGGCGCGTGCCGGGCGGCGCCTTGGCCATGCCGTCAACCTCCGGCGTGCGATGCATCAGCATGTACACCCCGCCGATCAGCAGCGGCACGCCCAGCGCGCCGAAGGTGATCTGCGTCGCGAACCCGGGCGTGAAGTTGCCCATGGTCTTCAGCCCCTCGCCCAGCAACCCGGCGAGGAAAACGCCGATCGCCGTGGCGCCGAAACTCGCCACCGTCGTGAGCGAGAGCACGCGCCCGCGCAGCTCATCGGGCGCCAGCACCTGCATCGCGGCCCACGACTGATTGAACGCCCAGATCCAGAAGAAGCCGACGACCACCATCGCGCAGTACCCCGCCCAGAGTTGCGTCGTCACCGCGAACAGCACGATCGACGCGCCCAGCGCCGTCACCGACAGCGGAATGAAGTGGTGCTTGGGATACCACACCGGCACGTACCGCAGCGCCAGCCCGCCGACCACGGCGCCAATCCCTTGCACCGCCAGCAGCGTCCCCGCCGACGCCTCGGCCGTGTCCTTGCCAAACTGATACACATCAATCACAAACAGCGACAGCAGCCGCACCATCGGCGCCGCCAAAAGGCTGATCAAACACTGCGCCAGGAACACCGCCCAAGGCCCGCGGCTCCGCCGGATGAACTCCCACGCCGACACAATCTGAGTGAACACGGGGCGCGGGTCCGGCACTGTCGGTTCTGGCTTCGGCGTCGTCGCCACCACCACCGCCACCAGCAAAAACGACAACGCGTTGAACGCAAACAGCGGCGTAGACGACAGCTTCGCCAGCACAAACCCCGCGAGCGCCGGCCCAAGCACCCGCGCGAGATTGAACTGAATCCCGTTGAGCGCGATCGCACGCGTCAGCAAAGGTCGCGGCACCAGCCGTGGCGTCAACACCTGCCACGCCGGGAAGTTAAACGCCATCACCACGCCGTTGAGCGTCACCAGCGCAAACAACCAGTAGATCGGCGCGCGCGAGCCCTCCTCAAACTTGAACAGGCTCACGCCCACGACCCCGAGCGCGACCACCGCCGCGAGGATCTGCGTGATCACCAGCATCCGCCGTTTGTCCGAGCGATCCGCGACCACGCCGCCCAGCAGGCCAAACAAGAAAATCGGCAGGGTGCTCAGCGCGCCGAGCGTTCCCTGATCCGCCAGCGAGCCGGTGCGACCCGCCACGAATAACTGGATCGCGAACATCTCCGTCCATGTGCCGATGTTCGACACGAACTGCGCCAGCAGCACGTTGCGATAATGCTTGTGTGCCAGCACCTCGCTGTACGACCCGCGATTGCTGTGCATGCCCACTGACGACGCCGGGGAAGGCGGCGGAGGCTGTACCGGCGTCGCGCCGACCGGATCGTTGTCAGGACGCGCCCCGGGGCTCGCGATCGGCACGCTGGATTCCGGCAGACTCAGAAGGACCTCCCAACGCATCGTAGCGACGCACGCGCGGCGGGTTCGCAAACCGGCACTGCCGCACGCCCAGATACACCAGCAGTTCAAACTGCAGCAGCCCGATCGACAGGCCGACGAGCATCGTCATCGCGCCGATCATCCCGAAGACGGGCATATGCGGCGTGTCGATGAGCCGCATTTCTTGCATGACGCCCACGTGCAGCAACAGCAACCCCGCGCCGCACACGCACGCGCCGGTCAGCCACCCCACGCTCGCCAGGTCGCACACGGTCCACGCGACCTCGCGCGTGATCCGCCAGCCGCGTTGCTTCCCGAAGAAGCGGATGCCGACGGACTCAATCGCCGTGAGCGCGCTGATGACCAAGAACACGTCGGCGGCCACGAACGGCAGAATGACCACCAACAAGACCGGCGTGACATCCGTGTAAAACGGCATCGGGACGACCGCCGCGACGCTCACGATCATCGCCGCCGCGAGGCGCGACACAACGCCAAACCACGCGATCTTCGCATCACCGATCGCCGCGCTCCGCGCCGACAGTCGCGGCGAACCCAGCATCGCCCACACGAGCCGCCAGAACCCCATCCGCAGCCGCGTGAGATCCCGCCGCTCCGGCTCACTCGCCGCCACCGCCACGCCACACTCCGGACACATCCGATCCGGCGCCGTCCCCGACACGTCATACCCGCACGACTCACAGAGCATCGGCGGCGGCGGATCAGATGGCGAAGTCTCAGGCATCGGAGATCATTCATCACACGAGGCCACGCGGCTTGCCATCTCAGCCGCGACGCGAACTCACAACCGCCACCAATGGCCCCGGTGGGACTTGAACCCACACGCCCGTTGCCGGGCTGCGGATTTTAAGTCCGCTGCGTCTGCCGTTCCGCCACGGGGCCCGCGTGTCCGCATTCTAGTGGCGGACGCCCGCCGGCTGACACCGTGCCGTCACCGTTCGCACGCGCCCGAGACTCTTGCATCGCCGCCGGTCGTCAACCATCCGCCATGAGTCATCAGTCCGTTGATTTCACCCGCGCCTCCAGCGCTGCACGCAGTCCGTCCTTCGACGACACCCCCGCCTCATCCAGCCACCGCCGATGCTCCGCCCGCGCCTGCCCGTGCGCCAGCGCCGTGATCACCAGCGCCCGCGTGCCCTCGGCCCCATGCACCGACCGCACCACCGCCGCGATCCGCGCCGCGTCCTCCTGTTTGCCCGCCGCGAGCAGTGCCCCGTACGCCCGGCAGCCCTCCGCCCGAATCAGCCACTTGCGCGTCGCCTGCAACTGCTCCCAATCCTCCACCCGCACCTTGGCCGGCATGCTCGTCTTCAGCCCCTTCTCCGCCTCTTTCACCGTGGCGTCCGCCGTCGGCACCAACTCCATTGAGTTGCCGATGCGCGAGGTGATCAGCTTGATCTCCGCCATCGCGGTCCGCGACATCGCGCTCTCTTCGTACATATCGCCCATCGCCCCCTGCATCTCCATCAGCACGTCCGCGTTCCGCCGCGCACACTCCGCCGTCGCCCCAAGCTCAAACCACTCCGCAGGCCCGGCCCAAGGCATCCGCACCCGCGCCCGCTCAAACAGCGCCGTCGCCCGCGACATCGCGGCGGGGTACTTCGGCGTCAACACCGCGAACTCCGGCGCCACCACAAACAGCCGCACCGGGTCAAACGACGGCTCCACCTGGGCCGAGCGCTCCATCAGCCATGTGTACAGCCCGATCGCCAGATCGCGATCCCCCGCCACGACCGCCGCCCGCGCTTCCTCCAAGCGCCTCAACACGCCCTCGATCCCGTCCGCCCGCGTCAGATCACTCACCGCGATCGCGACGCCGTCAGACGCATCAAACATCGGCGCCTCGCGATCCGGCATCGCCGGCATCGGGTTCTTGTCATCATGCCGCAAGCCCCACAGCGGATCGCGCGACCGCGCCAGGTCGATCACATAATCCATCCCCAGCAGCAAGCCCAGCGGCCCGACGCGCACCTGCGTCTTCTCCATGAACCGCGCAGTATTCCCATCGATCTTGACGAAGATGTCCTCGCGCTGCTCGCCACCGATGTAGAAGTTCGTGCCGGCGATGTTGTACTGGCGGCGGAACGGGCTCGGCCGTTCCCGACCCTTGATCACGATCGCCTTCCACATCACAAACGCTCGCACGCTCGGGTGCATCCACGCCTCTTCGTTGTAGAACCGGCTGCTCGGGTCCACCACCACCAGCAGCCGATCGCGCCGGATGCTCTCCCGCCGCGCCTCGTCAAACGACAGGTCGCTGAACGGCGTCTCGATCAACCCGGGCGACGCCTTCGGCTTGATCGGCGCTGGCTGGATGGCCGGCGTCTGCGGATTCTCGGGCGCCGCCGGGAGCGCCGGGCTCGTCTGCGCAAACGCCCCGCCGCCCATCAGCAGCGCGCACGCCGCGACGCGCACGCCCCATGCCAGGCCGCCACGCTTCACCAAGCCCACGTTCCCCCGCGTCATGTTGCTGCGCATCGCTATCTCCCTGGTGCCGGCCCTGTCCCGCTCCCATTGCCTCCGCCCGCGTCGGTTCCCTCGGGGGCTTTCGCCGGCGCCGGTTCCACGCCAAGCTCCGCGTTCAGCCGCTTCAGCAGCGGGTCCGCCTCGCCCCGAGTGCTCGCCTCAGTGATCAACACACGATGCTTCTCGTTCGCCTTCCCACTGGCCAGGGCCACGCACGTTGCCCACCGCCGCACATCCAACTCCAGCGTCGGCGCCGGCAACACCCCAGCCGCGAACCGCACCACCTCATCCGCCAGCGCCGCATCGCCCATCTCCAAGAAACCCAGATGCGCCCGGCACGCCTCCAGCGCAAACACCCACCGCTTTGACGCGACGTATCGCTCCCGCTCATCCGCCACCAACTGCGGCGGCCCCGGCGCATCGAGCGACCCCGCCGCGCTCTTCATCCAGCGATACACCTCGCGCGGATCACGCTTCGCCTCGGTGTGCAGCCGATCCGACGCATACCGCGCCACCACGACATCCCCGCTGAACGTATTCGAAGTATCGTCAAAGAAGTTCGCCAGTTGATCCAGCACCAGCAAGAAATCACCCAGCTCACGCGCCATCCGCGCGCTGATCTCAAAGTCCACCACGCTCTTGGCGTCCACGCGCGACCGCTGATCCGTCAATCGCAAGTACGCCGCGCCGCCCAGCGCCGTCGCCCGCGCCCGCACGCTGGTGTCAAAGTCCCCCAGCGTCCGCATCTCCGGCATCACCACCAGCAACCGCGCCGCGGCGAACGACGGCTCAAATCGCTCCGCCCGCTCGATGACCCACGTCATCAGCGCCCCGGCCAGCTTGGTGTTCTTGTCCAGCTTGGCCTGGCGTGCAAGCGCCAGCCGCGCCAGCACAAAGTCCACATTCGCGCCCGCCGGCGCTTCCTCAACCGCCTCAAGCTGCCCGTCGATGTTCTCAAACAGCCAGCGCCCGGGCGCGAATCCTGCTTCCTTCAGACGTTCCTCGTGAGCCTTGCGAAACAGCGAGTCTTTCTGCAGCGCCTCACGCAGCGCCCGCTGCAACGCGCCGTGCGTCATCACCGCCGACGCGTACGACGCCACGCGGCTGTTCTGATTCACCCCCCTCCCGATCCGCTCCTCCCCCATCCGCGGCCCGCTCTGGAGCGCCATCACGTTCGTCAGCCGCTTGCCCCGCAAAAACATCTCAAAGCTGCCCAATCGCTGCTCATTGATCCCCAGCGATTGGCGCGGCCCAATCAACCCCGCATCAAACACCACCGCGTTCCGCTCCACCCACGAAGTAATCGCCGGTGACTCCCACACCATCGGATCAAACTCTTGCGTCTTCCAAATCAAGATCAGCAGCCGCCCGCGATCGCCCGCGTCGGCCATCGTCCGCGTCAGGTCGTTCCGCGCCTGCGCCCGCCGCGCCTCAAGCTCAAACGCCTCGTCCTTCTCCGCCGGTCGCGTCGGAGCCCGCATCCCCGGCGGGACATACGGCCGCGACGGCGTCGGTCGCGTCTGCGCCTCAGCCTCCACCACCCTCACCCCCAACACCCCGACGAGCGTCGCCACCATCGTGATCGCCACACCCGCGCCGCGAGAGCGCATGCGCCCGCCTAAAGCCACCACGCGTGGAACGCTCGTTCGCATCGCCCCGTCCTTTCGCTCACCCGCTCAACCCGGTTCCGCACCCCACGCAACCTTCACTCTCCCCGCACTCAAAGCCCAGTCCCTTCCCCGTTCCGCCAGTGCCCAATGCCCAGTCCCCCCCGGTGCCTTCCGCCCTAATGCCCCACCGTCGCCAGCCGCAGGATGTTCTCCTGCGTCATCGCCTCGCCCGTCAACTCCCCGGTCAACCGTCCGTCGCACATCACCACCACGCGATCCGACAGCGCCAGCAGCTCCGGCATCTCGCTGGAAACCAGCAGCACCGCCAGCCCCGCCTCCGCCGCCTCGCGCACGATCCGATAGATCTCCGTCTTCGTGCCGACATCGATGCCGCGCGTCGGCTCATCCAAAAGCAACACGCCGGTGCGCTCGTCCATCCAGCGCGCGATCAGTAGCTTCTGCTGGTTCCCGCCCGAGAGTTCCCCCGGCAAGGACGCGTGCGACGCCGCCTTGATTCGGAACCGCCCCACCCGCGACGTCACCAGCCGATACTCCAGCGGCCGCCTCCTCAACCCGAGCTGCGCCAGCAGCGGCATCGCCGGCTGCACAATGTTCTCATCCACCCCAAGCTGAAAAAACAGCCCCTGCATGCGCCGATCCTCCGGCACATAGCCCACATTCATCGCGATCCGCTCGCGCACGCCCACCATCGGCAGCGCCCGCCCGTTGATCGACACCTCGCCCGTCGCCCGCGTATCAAGCCCGAAGATCGCGTCCAGCAACTCCGACCGCCCAGAGCCCACCAGACCGCCAATTCCCAGCACCTCGCGTGCCCGTACTTCAAGGCTCACGCCAAACAGCTTCCCGGGCGACGCCACCTCGCGCACGCGCAGCGCCGGCCCGCCCCCGCTGACCGAAACCCGTGCGTGCTCGCCCCCCGCCAGCGTCGTCGCGCCGGCATTCTCCGCCGCGTTCGCCGCCGCCGTTTGCGACGGCTTTCCCGCCGACGACGCACGATAGCTCATCGACGAATCAATCGTGCGGCCGATCATCTGCGACACGAGCGTCTGCTCGTTGATCTCTTTGATCACGCTCGTCGCGACGAACTTGCCGTCGCGCAAGACCGTCACGCGATCGCACACCTGGAAGATCTCGCCCATCCGATGCGACACATAAATCGCCAGCAGCCCCTGCGCCGCCAGCGACCGGATGATCCGCATCAGCCGGTCCGCCTCGCCCATCGACAGTGAGCTCGTCGGCTCATCAAAGATAATCGCCCGCGGCTTATGCTCGCCCCGCTCCCCCTCATCCAGACTCGCCGCGATCTGCACAATCTGCCGCCGCCCCGGTGCCAACGTCCCCAGCGCGGCCCGCACATCAATCTCCGGCGCCAGCTCACTCAACAGCCGCGCCGCGCGTCGGTTCATCGCGTCGCGATCAACCCGCCCGCCGCGAGTCGGCATGTCGTGCAGGCACAAGTTCTCCGCGACGCTCAGGTTCGGACACTGCGCCAGCTCCTGATGCACAATCCGAATCCCGGCGTCAAACGCGTCGTCAATATCCCCCAGCCGCAGATCGCGCCCGCCGGCGCTGCCCTCGCCGAACACCGTGATCCGCCCGCTGTCGGGCGTATGCAGGCCCGCGATCGCCTTGCCCAGCGTGCTCTTGCCCGCGCCGTTCTCGCCCATCAGCGCGTGGACCTCGCCGGCGCGGAACGTCACGCTGACATTGCTCAGGGCCTGCGTCACGCCGAAACGTTTGCTGACGCCCTCGACCCGCAAGAAGTCGGCACCCACCGCCACCGCCGCGACGCCGCCACCAGATACTGAAGACGGTTGTGACATGCAGCGCGTTCCGCGATCAGGCCCTCATCAACAACACCCGGCGCGCCCGCGGCACACCGCCCCTCATCGTACCACAACCATCCGCAATCCCCGCGAGCTCCCCCCGACCCCTCCAAAATGGCCTTACCTCCCGCCCGGTCCGCGCCCGCCCTCATTCACGACCGGCGCTTTGTTCTGTCCGCCATATGCCAGCGACGCGTCCATCACGATCAATCCAGACTTCTCGAGCAACTCACGCGACAACGCGTCCATCGCCGCCCGTTGCTGCCGCCGCGCGATCTCACCGCGCAGCCGCGGGCGCATCGCATCCAAGGTCTCCACCTTTGGAGTCTCCTTCCCAAGCACCAACACCATCGCCCCCCCACTGCCACCGCCGCCAGCATCACCACCCAGTGCGATCACGTTCGACAGATCTCCCTCGCCAAGCCCCGCACACGCCCCGCGGATCGCCGCCGGGATGCTCACATCCGCCAGCGAGAACCGCGGCATCGCCCCGCCCGCATCACCCGTCGGATCCGTCGAATCCAGCAGTGCCCGCTCCGCAAACGCCGCGACCAGCGCTCCCCGCGCCGGCGGCTGCGCCCCGCCGGACAACTCCACCGCCCGCTCAATCAGCCCGCGCCGTGCCGCCGCCACCTCGCCGATCGTCGCGCCCGTGTACAACAACACCCGCACCACCGGCGCCTGCGCAAACTCATACTCCGCCCGCACCTGCGCCTCCGTCACGTCCACGCGGCTCGCCGTCAGCGCCCGCAGCAACGCGTTCCGCCTCAGCAGCGCCTCAAACCGCACCGGACCCAGCCCGCGCTGACGTCGAAACTCCTCGATCACCCGGGCTGCGTCATCCTCACTGAGCCCAACTCCACCTCCGCCTCCGCCACTCAGGACCGCCGCCAGCGCAGCCCGCTCCTGTCGCAGCGCCGCCTCGCCCACGCTCAGGCCGCGCTCGCGCGCCAGTTCTTCCAGTCGCACGCCCAGCGCAAACTCGCGCACCACCTGGCCGCCCGCCGCTTCCGCCAGCGGCGTCCACAACTCGTCACGCGTCACCTCGCGGGCACCCAGCAACGCCACCGCCCCCGGCCCGCGCTGCGCCGCGACTTCAGCCCTCGCCACCCGCTCCATCCCCCCGTCACCGCTGCTGCCAACCGCCATCACCCCGGCAATCAGCGTCAGAGCCCACACGCGCCAGCGCGTTGCGGACGGGCGCGGTCGCCCGACCCCAGCAAAAACACTGGGACCAGCCCGCTCGCCGGGGCCAAGCTGAGTCGGTGCAGAGTCTTGCGAGTTCGAGTGCGCGAACTGTTCCATATCACCAGCCGTCCAATCTTCTAGAAGACCTCAGCCGCCGCCGCCACCCCTCGATTCCTGGCTTGGGCAGGGAAAACTCAACTCGCAGTTGCAAAAACTCCGATTTTTGTGGTACAGTATCACTGAACCTGCGGGTCAGCCCGCAAGGTTCGCTCGCCGCCCGCGTTCTGTGGGTGAGCATTCGCTGACCGGTCGCAACGTTCTGTCGCGGCCTCAATCCAGGAGCAGCCCATGTCACGAGTCCTCTCGCGCCGCCGTGCATTCACGCTCATCGAACTTCTCGTCGTGATCGCGGTCATCGCGCTGCTGATCTCCATCCTGCTCCCAGCGCTCAGCAGCGCCCGCCGATCCGCCAAGCGTTCGATCTGCCTCAGCAACATCAAGCAGTTCATCCTCGCGACGCTCAACTACGCCACCGACAACAAAGAAACGCTCAGCGGCTTTGTCCCGCCCGAGCGCAACCGCGCCGGCCAATACGTCCTCTCGTACTACAACGGCGAGGGTGTCGCGCCCACCCAGCGCATTTTCACCGACGAGCTCGCGTGGATGTCCGTCAAGGGCTACGACCTCATCCGGCGCTACGCCAAGCCCACGCAGCTCAACGGCCCCGCCGCCGAGACCAACTGGCTGCCACAGATCAACTACTCCCACCTTCCGCTGGTGGAGTATCTCGCGCAGCGCCTGCCCGAGCCCGCAGTGGTCTGCCCGGATGACCCGGTGCGCAACGGCTGGATGCAGAAGCTTCAGCAGGGCCAGGCCGCCGTGACTGTCACCGGCCTGAACAACTTCCGCTACCCCTTCAGCTCAACCTACTCCTACGCGATGCACGGCACGTTCCCCGATCGCGACGGCCCCAGCAGCCAGATCCGCCAGTCGGCCGCCAACCAGGGACTTTTCACCGTCACCGGCATCAACGCCCAGAACTGGCGTCTCTCCCGCCGTCGCGTGTCTGAGGTTGCAAGCCCGTCGCGCAAAGTCGCCTGGGTCGAAGCCTTCGCCCGCCACGACCCCAAGCCCCAGGCCATCCCCGCCTACTTCATGAACAATCGCGCCAAGCCCGTCACCGCCATGTTCGACGGCAGCGCCCGCCTCACCGACTCCAGCCTCATGGCCACCGGCAGCTATTCTGCCGCGACCGGCACCACCATTAACGGCACCTGGGGCTACACGCGCGCTGGCTCCGTCGAAGAACTCCCTTGGACCAATAACGCCAACACCTACGCCGGGCCCGAAATGCGCGGCCAGATGCGCTGGACCCCCAAGGGCCTGCGCGGCCTCGACTTCACCTCCCAGCAGTAATGGGCTCGCGGAGTTCCGTGACACGAACCCGTTCTCAGGTCGCTGCCTCGTGCGTCGGGTCTCCGATGCGCCCGTCGGTCGGTCTGCCGCGTGCCGACAAACCCTTGTGGGTAAGCCGCTGACGGCCCGCCGGCGCACACAATCGCCGCCGCGGGTCTGGGAAGCCGTTGACACGGGACCGATCTCGCGATCTCTTCCGCGGACCAGATCGTTGGCACGCGAGCGTGCTCGCAACTCAACGCTCAACCATCACCCGCTTCACCCGAGGTAAAGGGGACTCGATGACTCGCACTCTTCCGAAACTTGCCGCCATCTTCGCTTCTGCGATCCTCTGCATCGCGCCGGCGATGGGCCAGCCGCTGACGAACACCTTCACCTACCAGGGCATCCTCAACGACGGCGCCGCGCCCGCGAACGGGGCATACGACATTCGCTTCCGCTTGTTGGATCAACCCGCCTTGGGCAGCGGCACCCAAATCGGCCCGACGCTGTGCTTCGATGATGTCGCCGTCACCGACGGCCGGTTCACTGCGCAACTGGACTTCGGCGCCGCCTTCAACGGGCAGCGACGATTCCTGGAGATCGCCGTTCGACCGGCGAACGTCGGCTCGTGCTCCGTGATCATCGGCTACACCGTGCTCTCGCCGCGCCAAGAGCTGACCGCTTCACCTCACGCGGCGTACGCGCTCACTGCCGGCAGCGCGGCCAGCTTCAACGGCCAGCCGCCCTCGTTCTACACCAACGCCGCGAACCTCAACGCCGGCACGATCTCCGACGCACGCCTGTCCACCAACATCGCCACCAACACCGGTGCCCAGACGTTCAGCGGCAGCAAGACCTTCGCCGTCGCACCGACCTTTTCCGCCGCTGGCTCGCCCTTCTCCGTCTCAGGCAACGGGCTGGTCAGCAACCTGAACGCCGATCTGTTAGACGGCCTCAGTTCCAGCGCGTTCGCGCCCGCCGCCCACACACATGACGGCGCCGCCATCACCTCGGGCGTGCTCAACGACGCCCGCCTCTCAAGCAACATCCCGCGCCTGGCCAGCGTCAACGCCTTCAGCGCCGTCAACTCCTTCTCCAACTCCGTCGGGCTGGGGACCACCTCTCCCACGTCGCGCCTCCACATCCTCGACAGTTTGAACCTCCCAAGCACGCTCACCGAGTCCTCCGCCGCCGTCTTCAAGCTCACCAACGGCACCGGCGGCGGCATCCTGATGGACACGAACCAGATCGAGTCCGTCGGCGGTCCGCTTCACTTCAACTATCGCGGCAACGGTGCGGGCAACAATGTTTCGCTGGGCGTCGGCGGCGGCAACGTCGGCATCGGCATCGACACGGCTCGATCAAAGCTCGAAGTGGTCGTCGCCCCCACGCAGTCGTTCCAGTTCCGCCAGGACGGCTTCGTCCCCGGGCTCAACGTCGCCTCCGAAGGCGCCAACGCCGGCGTCATGCGCCTGCGGAACGCCATCGAGGTCTTTCCCAGTGACGACGCGACCCGCGCCGGCAAGATCGACGTCCGCAACACCAGCGGCGCCGCGACCATCACGCTCAACGGCGCGACCGGCAACGCCACCTACAACAACCAGCCGGCGGTCAAGACCGTGGAGTCGGGCATCGGCAGTTCGGCGAACTTGTCAAACGACTCCCTGACCCTGATCGAGGAAGCGTCCGTCACCATCCCGGGCGACGGATTTCTGCACATCACCGCCCAGGCTCCGGTCTACATCGCTGGCGGTGGCTTTGCGGATGTCTTCCTCGAGCTGAAGGAAACGACGGGTGCCGAGACGCTGATCGACGAGAACTGGGTCGGGACCGTCGGGTCCCCGTCGCGAACGATCGTGTCCCTCTCGCACACCATCCCCGTGAATGCAGGCGTGCGGCGCTTCAAGGTTCGCCTTCGCCACGCAGGAACACTTGACACCTATGCCAGAGTTGACGACCCCGACAACTCCAACGGTCGGGTTCGAGCATCCATCACGCTGATGTACTTCCCGCGCGGGTTGTAGCTGGGCGCGCCGCGGATCGACGACGCACCCGCCGACCCGGCCTCACGCCGAAGCAATCGCTTGCCCTCACCCGCGCCCGCTCACTTGGGAATGTAGCTGAACTTCTGCCCGCCGATTGAGGCCTCGTACATCAGCCCCGCTTCATCCATAGTGAAGACCGCGACGCCGCTGGCGTACTTCGCGTTCGCCCCCGCGCCGGACTTCAGCGCCACTGCCGATGCCTGCGCGTCAAACGCGAAGTTGCCGCTCTTGAACCGCGACACCGCGTCTTGCGTGCTGAACAGGATGATCTCGGTGTACGACTGGCCGCCGAGCTGGAAGCCGATGCTCCCCTGCGACACGTCGCAATAGCCGGTGATGACGCCGCCCTCGTAGAGCACGCCCTTGCCGTACGCACCGCCGATGCCGACCGCGCCCTTGCCCACCGTCGGGAACACGGCGTACGCCAGCGCATTCTGAATCGGCAGCTTCAACGTCGGATCGTTCGCCTGCGCCTTGGCCAGGGCCGCGTCCGCCTCAACGCGCAGCACCGTCCGATCAGTCTCGGTGCGCGGGGCGGTGGTGCAGCCGGTGAGGGTGAGCATGGTGACGAGAATCGCGCAGACGAGAAAAGTGAACCGCATGGTGTGTCCTCTGGGTGGGTGCGCAAGCCTAGTGAGGCTTCAGAACGCGGATCGTTTGAGCGACTGCAGCGCAGCCGCCAGACGCAAGCTTACTTCCGACGGCGCTTGGTCGCCTTCTTGACGGCTCGCTTCACCGCAGCGTCAATCAACTTCCCGTCAAGCATCAGTGCCTTCACTTCTTCGCTGCTCTTCGGTTTGCTTGGTGGAGGTTTCATGGAGATACTCCCAAACTTTCGGAAGCTCGATTCGGATCGCACATTCTTGTTCGCCGACGGCGGCGAGTGCCGGGTGTAAACCAGAATTATCGTAGATTCGCCAAGTATCCGCAAGCGGCATGTACAGGCGAAAGAAATTCTGCACCGACCGGCTGAATCGGCGTTCGATCACATCGCGCGGTATGTCGTGGCCGCCATCACGGACGCGGGCCCTGACGCGTTTGATCGCCACCGCTGCGGAGTGAACGACCACGTAGACGAAGTGAATCTCGTATCCGGCCGCCCGCTGCTCGGCAAGCCACGGTGCAAACGTCCGACTCGCCAACGTGCTCTCGAACGCGAACGAAGCCCGCGCCGCCGCGAGTTCTCGCAATCGCGCGAGCATCACACGCCCCGCGGCCATCGCCGCTCTCTCCGGGTTGAACGCCGCGAGCCCCGAAGCGATCGTGTCAGCGTTCACAAACTCTGCAAGATTGAACGTCTCAGCCAACACCTCGCGTGCGATCGTGCTCTTGCCGGCACCATTCGGCCCGCCGATCACCACAATGTACGGCTTTGATGCCATGCACCGATGATACTGACCGTTGCGTGGCCGCAGTCCGAGCGCCACCGCCAGACGTCACTTCACTGGAAATCCAAGCTCTTTCCACACCGACGCGTGACGATCCGGCGGGACCGCCAAGCCGCATTCGGGGCACGCACGCGGCGATTGAAGTTCTTGCAGCGAATACCCGCAATCGATGCACACGAAACCTTGTGCTGCGACAACTGTCTTGACCAGCCGCCGCCCAGCTCGCACCGTGATGAACATGAACAAGCCGGTCACCACGCCCGTCAGCGACAACGCGGGGAGCGACGCCAAAAACGATTTGGGCGTCCCTACAAGCGCCGCCCACAGAAGTGGAATGACCGTCGTCGTCACCGCTGGGCCGAGCGTCGCCGACCACTGAAACGCTCTCATCACTTTCGGCGTATCGCTCATCCGCACCTGATTGCGCCTCGCACCTCAGCCAGCCACTCGGTCTCAATCCAGCGTTCGCCGAACGGCAACACGCGCCGAAACGGCCAGCCCGCAAGCTCAAACTCACCGGCCATCCATCGTCCCCGCTCACCGTTACTCGTATGGATGATGATCGGAATGGCCGTCGGAGTCGCGACCAGGAACTTCGAAATCTCGAGCCCATCGCCAGGGTCTTCGCCGTCGATAGGTTCCAGATCGTGGTCAAGCGAGATGACCGATGCCGCAGGCAAGAGCGGCGCACACTCCTCAATCATCCGCCGCGCCGACGACCACACTCGAATCTCGACTGTGTCACCCAATGCGCCCCGCATTCGCTCAACGCGTTTGCGATCATCTTCCAGAAGAAGCAAGAGTGGGCGAGCCACGCCTCAATCCTCCGTCTGATCCAAAACCGCCATGAACGCTTCCTGCGGAATCTCGACGCGGCCGACCGACTTCATCTTCTTCTTGCCCTCGCGCTGCTTGTCCAGCAGCTTGCGTTTACGGCTGACGTCGCCGCCGTAGCACTTGGCGGTGACGTCCTTGCGGAAGGCCTTGATGGTCTCGCGGGCGATGATCTTGCCGCCGATGGCGCACTGCAGCGGGATCTCGAACTGGTGGCGGTTGATCTGCTTCTGGAGCTTTCGCAGCATCAGACGCCCGCGATACTCCGACGTGCTGCGATGGGTGAGGAAGCTCAGCGCCTCGACCGGGTCGCCGTTGATCAGGATGTCCACGCGGACCAGGTCGTTCTCGCGGAACTCCTTCACCTCGTAATCCATCGTGCCGTAACCGCTGGTCATCGCCTTCAGCTTGTCGTAGAAGTCGTAGATGATCTCCGCCAGCGGCACATCAAACGTCACCATCTGTCGCGTATCGCCGACGAGCGTTTGGGCCTTGAACTCGCCGCGGCGTTCGGAGCAGAGCTTCATCACCGCGCCGATCGAGTCGTTGGGCACGATGATCTCGACCTTGCAGATCGGCTCCATGATCGCTTCGTACGTGCCGCCGGCGGGCAGTTCGGCCGGGTTGTGGACCTCAACGATCGTGTCGTCGCGCATGCGGATGCGATACGTCACCGTCGGCGCCGTCTGCACCACTTCGGTCTGGAACTCGCGCTCGAGCCGCTCCTGGATGATCTCCATGTGCAGCAGCCCGAGGAACCCGCAGCGGAAACCGAAGCCCAGGGCCTCTGAGTGCACCGGGATGAACGTGAACGACGAGTCGTTCAGCGAGAGCTTCTCGATCGCGATGCGCAGCTTTTCAAAGTCGCTGCCCTTGGCGTCCTCGCTGGTCGCGGGATAAAAGTCGCAGAACACCATCTGCACCGGCGGCTTGTAGCCTTCCAGCGCGTCCTTCGCCGGGTCCTGCTCCAGCGTGATCGTGTCGCCGACGCGCACATCGCCCAGTGAGCGGATGGCCGCGACGATGTATCCCGCCTCGCCCGGGCCCATCTTGCCGACGCGCGTGGGCTTGGGCGTGCGCTTGCCGATGTCGGTGATCTGGAAACTCCGGCCCGTGCCCATCATGCGGATCTTGTCGCCCAGCTTCAGCGACACCGGCTCGCCGTCCATGACTCGCGCGTAGACCACGACGCCGCGATAGTCGTCGTACTGCGCGTCAAAGATCAGCGCCCGCGTCTGCTTCATGATGGGCTTGCGCGGCGCCGGGATCTTCTCGCAGATCGCCGCCAGCAGTTCCGGAATTCCCTGACCAGTCTTCGCCGACACCAAAATACAATCCTCGGCCTTGAACCCCAGCACCTGCTCGATCTCCATCGCCACTTCTTCGCACCGCGCGCTGGGCAAGTCAATCTTGTTGATCACCGGGATGATCTCCAGGTTCTCGTTGATCGCCAGGTACGCGTTCACCACCGTCTGAGCCTGCACGCCCTGCGTCGCATCGACCACCAGGATCGCGCCCTCACACGCCTTGAGCGCGCGGCTCACCTCGTAGTTGAAGTCCACATGTCCGGGCGTATCGATGAAGTTCATCATGTAGAGCGACGAGTCCTCGTCGCTCTGGTTCAACATGTCCGCGCCCTCGAGCGTCGCGCCGCGGTCCTGCTCCAGCGCGTCCGCCTTGGCGCCCTTGACGTGTTGGTGAACCACCGTCACGGCCGACGCCTTGATCGTGATGCCGCGCTCGCGCTCGATGTCCATGTCGTCAAGGAGCTGGGCCCGGGCCTCACGCGCCGAGACCGCTTTCGTGGCCTGCATGAGACGGTCAGCGAGCGTGCTCTTGCCGTGGTCGATGTGGGCGATGATGGAGAAGTTGCGAATGTTCATGATGATGGCAGACAGACGACCGCCGCGGCCGACCGCGGCGCGGGGACGGGGCAGGAGCTGGCGCTCGGTCGTTCGGGGAGAACCGGCGTTTGGATGGAGATAGTAGGTGGGCGTGTTCGCCTGATGTCGGGCATGTCGAAGGTGATCCGGCGCTCAAGCGCGAAGTCATGAAGACGTCGGTGGCAGCCGCGGCGCCAGGAGTTTGAGAAACTGTGCGGGTGGTATTTTTACCTACAGAACCGCCCGTGACTTGTGTTCAGATCGCGCGAATGCTGCGCGAAGCGGGTCGCCCGGCGGGCGAGCATGCGGTAGTGTTCCGCTCGTCTTCGGTGTTTTTGACTGAGTGCAGTGCCATCGCGGAAACGCGCCGGCTCACACAGCCACCAGAGGCCTCGCGATGTGATCGCGAGTAGAAACCTTGTAGGAGAGAGATATGCAGATCAAGATGTTTGTTGTTGCGCTCTTGGCGACCGCCGGTACGGCGATGGCCTCGATCTCGTTCACCGGCTCGGCCGTGACTGAGAACTTCAATGGCATGACCACCGCGACGGGGATCTTCCCGGGCACCGGCGGCACGGCCGCGGCTGTCCCCGGCACGACGTTCGACGCCGCCAAGACCGGCGGCACCGGCACCTCCGCTCAGGGCGTCGTCGCCAACGACGGTGCCTCGAACACCGGCGCGATCTACCGCTACGCCACCAGCGGCTCGACTGAGTACGCCCTGGGCACGCTCGCCTCCGGCTCGAACATCTTTTCGTTCGGCGTTCAGGTTGTGAACAACGCTTCGAACGCGCTGGACGGCTTCACCATCGCGTTCGACGGCGAGCAGTACCGCTCGTCCACCAGCGTTCAGAACCGCCTCGTCTTCAGCTACGGCTTCTCCGGCGGCGCCGTCACCGCCAGCAACTACCTCGCCGCCACCACGACCCTGACCGCCAACACCGCCGGTGACATTGTCGGCGGCGCCGCGGTCGCCAGCAACGGCATCATCACCCCCACCTCGACCGGCTACACCGTGACCGTCACGGGCATCAGCGTCCCGGTCGGCGGCTCGATCTTCTTCCGCTGGGCCGACACCAACGACGGCGGCAACGACGCCGGCCTCGCCATCGACAACTTCAGCTTCAACGCCAGCGTCATCCCCACCCCGGGCGCTGCGACGCTCCTGGGCATGGGCGGCCTGCTCATGGCCCGTCGTCGCCGCTAAGCGACGCTCGGCCAAGTCCGAGAACTTCTGAAACTCTTGACACCGGCCCGCCAACGCGGGCCGGTGTTTTTGCTGAGTGGCATGGGGCATGAGGCTAAAACCGGCAACTTCTCACCTTTAGTCTTCTATAAGACTTCTATGCCACGCGAATCGATGTGAATCTGGAGGGTTTACCCTCCCGTCGCGAGCGGTTTCCGGACGATGATCTTGGCAGCCCGGGAGGAATATGCAGCCAAAGCGCCGGCGTGCCGTATGCTTGTTCACCATGACCGCCGCGGTTGAACGAGCACTGATCCGTCGGATCCTGCAAGGCGAACGCCAAGCGGCGGAGGAGCTCATCCGGGCTCATCAGCCGTCGCTCTACGCCTACTTGCTTCGGCTGACGCAGCGCCCCGAGCGCGCGGAAGATGTGGCGCAGGAAGCGTTTGTGCGGGCGCTCACGCACCTTGAGCGCTACGACCCGCGCTTCCGCTTCAGCACGTGGCTGTTCACGATCGCCAAGCGGCTGTATGTCAATCAGGCCCAGCGCCTGTGCCCGTCTTTTGATTCTGATGTCGTGTCGTCCGCCGGCTCGGGCTGGATGGGCGGCGGCGCCAGCGACATGGGCGAGAGCGAGCAGAGCTCTGACGCGCGCGAGGCGCTGAAGATCGCGATGGAGTCCGTCAGCGAGGATCAGCGCGACGCGGTGGTCCTCTTCTATCAGCTTCAGTGGACCGTCGAGCAGATCGCAGAGTACATGGACTGCGCACCAGGCACCGTGAAGAGCCACCTGCATCGCGCTCGCCAGCGCATGCGTCAGGCCCTCGAGAAGAACCCGCGTGTGTCGCGCCGCTTCGTGGAGGCCCTGGCCTCGTGATCGATCGAACGAATCAACCCGGCGGACGAAGCGAGCGCGATGAGGGCGACGGCGTTTTTCAGCCGCTGAAGTTCCGTACGCCCGAGCAGGAGCGCGCGATCGAAACCGCGGCTCAGGTGAACCATGCGATCGATGCTCTGCGCACCGTGCGCGCGGCGTCAAGCGGGATGCCCGATCTCACCAGCGCGATCCTCTCACGCGTTGAGCAGTCACGCCCGCTGGTCGATGCGCCGACCTTCCGTCGCCATCGCATTGCTCGAGCCGCGTGCGTCGGTCTGGTCATCGGCGGCGCCGGCTGCGTGTCGTATGTGATGTTCGCCCGCCCGTGGGACGTGCGGACGCCGGGCGCGATCGGCTCGGTGGTTCGCGGCGCGTCGCAGGACGCCCAGGGCGGCTTTGAGAACGTGCGTCGGCTGTCCTCGGCGTGGGTGAGCGGCGCGTCGAGCGGGATCGCAAACGATCCGACCTCCGGCCCGCTGCCGGCAATTGATGCGCCGGGTGTCAGCACTGCGGCTGCTTCGCCCGCGTTGCCCTCGAGCCCGGTGTTCAGCGTGCTGACGCGCCAGGTCATCGGCACCGGCAACGCCGACCCCGCACGCGGCGTCACGCTGAGCAACGTCCTGCCCGTGTCCAGCTTCTTCGGGCGCGAGACCGTGTCGAGCGGCAGCGCGGCCGCGTTGCCCTCAACAGCGATGATCAGCGATTCGTCGCTGCAGCGCTCGCTGGGCATGCAGGCGCAGAGCTTCACGGCTCGGGTCCGCGCCGCGATCACGCCGCTGCCAGCGACGAACGCCGGCTCGGGTCTGATCGCCGACGACGCGAGCGACGCGTTCTTCACGCCGCGCTGAGGCGGGGTTGATCTTCCAAGCTTGAGACTGGTGTCGCGCGCATGCGTGGACATTCCTCGACGATGTGTGCGAGATGTCGCGTGGTGGCTCGCGACAGCTTCAAAACGCGGTCATGCACATCTCCTGAACGATGAACTGCTTGCGCTGCTCGCCCTCCGGGCGAAAACGCTCTGAGCCTGATGCGTGAAGCCAGTCGATTGTCAGTCAGTGATGCACGCCTGGGCGAGCTTGAGGCATGACCCGTCGCCACCGCGAACGGCCCGATCTTCGCGAACGCTTCATCGAACCATGATGAAACCTTGACACTTGCGGACTCGGCTCCGCGAGTGTCAGCCTGTACCGTTTCCCTTTGCGATTGTGCGCGGCGTCCGTGTTCACGGGCGGCGCAGATCGCGCCAGTGCATGCGTCGTGAAATGCCGCGTGCGGACAGGTTTTTTCGAGTTGATCAGGCGCGTGCCCAGCGCGGCGTGTGCGCGGATCAACGCGATGGAGTTTGGTTCACCCAAGGGAGAGATCACATGGCTGGTCGTCGTCTGAACGTCTGTCGAATGGTTGTCGGGGCGGCGGTTCTTGCGCTGTGCGCGGGGACGAGCGGCCAGACGATCGCCCAGTGGAACTTCAACAACACGCTGCAAAACGTCAACAGCCCGCCGCCGAGCGTGGGCATTGGCACTGCGACGCTGCTGGGCGGCGTGACGGCGACGTTCTCCACGGCGTCAGGCCAGGGCGGCTCGAGCGACACGGTCTTTCCGACCAGCTCGAACTTCGGATGGAACACGTCAACCTATCACGCCCAGGGCGTGAACACGCCGCTGCGTGGTGTGCAGTTCGCAGCGTCGACGGTCGGCTACAGCGACATCGTGACCGCGTGGGACACGAGGTTCTCCAATAGCTGCTCGCGCTACACGGAGTTCTTCTATTCAACGGACGGCGTGAACTTCGTGCCGACGTCGCCGCGCACGATCCTGACCAGCGGCGACCCGCTGCTTGGTGATCAGTGGGTGAACGTGCGGTCGGTGAGCCTGGCGGGCGTGCCGGGCGTGGCGAACAACCCGAACTTCGCGTTCCGCATCGTGCCGATCTTTGCCCCGGTGGGCTGGACGATGGCGGCGGCCCCGAACACCGCGTTCGCGGCGAACACGGCGTATCAGCCCAAGAACGAGTCGGCCAGCACGACCTACGGCACCGGCGGCACCGGCGGCGGGACGTTTCGGTACGACATGGTGACGGTCAGCGGCGCGGCGCAGCCGTTTGCGCCGATCGCGGCCGCGGTCACGGTGTCGCCGACGTTCGGCTGCGCCAGCGAAGGCGTGCAGATCACCATCGACGCGACGGTGAATCCGGGGCAGAATCCGGTGTCGAGCAATATCACGGTGACGGCGGACCTGAGCAATGTCGGCGGCGCGAGCAACGCGCAGCTTGTGAGCAACGACGGCGGCGTCACGTTCCAGCTCTCGCACACCGTCCCCGGCGGGCTCAGCCTGGGCAGCAAGAGCGTCGCGGTCACGGCGCGCGACGCGGAGAACCGCGTCTCGACCGTCACGCGCAGCGTCAACCTCGTGGACTGCAACTTCAGCACCACGCAGCCCGTGGTCATCTCGCAGGTCTACGGCGGCGGTGGCAACCTCGGCCCGCCCGCGGCGCCGGTCAACGCGGACTTCATCGAGATCTACAACCGCTCGTCGAACGACGTGAGCCTTGACGGCTACTCGGTGCAGTACATCGACGCGGGCAACAGCGCGGGCTTTGATGACATCGCGAACTTGGTGCCGCTGTTCGGCACGATCAAGCCCGGGCAGTACAAGCTGATCCGCTTCAGCACCAACGGGGTCTCGGGTGCCAACCTGCCCCCGGCGGACTTTGTCCGCGCTGCGACGACCGGCGGCCTGAGCGCCACCGGCGGGCGCGTGGCGCTGGTCAACGGCACCGGCCTCATCGGCATCAACTGCAACGGCAACGCGCAGAACGTCGTGGTGGACTTCGTCGGCTACAGCCCTGCGGCGGTGTGCTTTGAGGGTGCCGGGCCGACGGCGAGCGTGACGAACGACACGGGCGTGATCCGCAAGTTGGACGGCGCGCAGGACAGCAACCAGAACTTCGCGGACTTTGAGGTCGGAACGCCGCAGCCGCGGAATCGGGCGTTCGGCGGGTTCCTGGCGGGCTTCGCCTCAGCCAGCGCGACGCGTGTGTGCAACGGCGAGTCGCTGACGCTGACGGTCCAGACCGTCGCGGGCGAGAACCCGCTGAGCACGGGCATCAGCGTGAGTGCTGACCTGTCAGCGCTGGGCGGCCCGGCGAACGCGGCCCTGGTCAACGACGGCAACGGCGTGTTCAGCACGACGTTCACCGTCAGCAGCCTGATTCAGGGCGATCGCGTGATCAACGTTGCGACGACGGACGCGTTCGGGCGCATCGATCCCACGACGATCACCGTCGGCGTCGGCGATTGCTCCCCCAGCGGCGCGCCGGTGGTCATCAGCAAGGTCTACGGCGGCGCGGGCTCGACGAACTCGCTCATCAACGCGGACTTCGTCGAGCTGAAGAACCGCACCAACAGCGCGGTTGACCTGGCGGGCTGGTCGTTGCAGTACGCCAGCAACTCGGGCGTCAACGGGTTCCAGCAGGTGGCGCCGCTGGCGGGCGTGATCCCGCCGCAGGGCTACTTCCTCTTGCAGGTCAGCCCCGAGAGCAGCGGGCTGCCCTTGGTGAACCCGCCGGACTTTGTGACGCTGCCGCTGATCTCGGGGATTGATAACACCTCGGGTCGCGTGCTCTTGAGCAACGACATCGTGCCGGTGGGCAACGACGTGAACGGGCCGGACGTGGTGGACTTTGTCGGCTACGGCACCGCGATCACGTTCGAGGGCATCGCCGGGGCGCCGCGGATCAGCGCCAACGCGTACGCGGAGCGCAAGGAGCTGGGCTGCCAGGACACGAATCAGAACTGGAACGACTTCGTGTTCACCGACGCGCTGACGTTCCCGAACAACTCGTCGTCGAGCGCTGTGGAATGCCCCGCAGTGCCGGTGATCGTGGCGCGCTGCAACCCGGCGGACATCGCGTATGACGACGGTGCGCCGCTGCCGCCGACCGGCGTGGCGGGCGGGACGAACAACGGCGTGACCGAGGGCGATTACAACCTGTTCTTCGCTCGGTTCTTTGACTCGGACCTGGCGGTGGATATCGCGAACGACGATGGCTCGCCGCTGCCGCCGTTCGGCCCGCTGGCGACGAACAACGGCGTGACCGAGGGCGATTACAACCTGTTCTTCTCGATCTTCTTCAACGGTTGCGCGTTCTGAACGGCGGAGTGCTGAGGCAATCGGCAATCGTGACAGAGTGAAGTCCACAAGACCCCGGCGCGTGTGTGCCGGGGTCTTATTCTTTTTGTTGATGGCGAGAGGCGGGCCTCCGCGATCGCGGCGCGGCTTGCGGGGCTGGTCACTCGCTTGGGGCTTGCAGTCTTGCGAGGACTTGTTCGGCGGTAATGCGGACGAGGTGGGGTTCGGCGGGATCGGCGGCGAGTTCGTGAATGCGGGCGCGGAGCACTGGATGGTCCGTTGAGCGCAGCGCGTTGCCCGCGGCGATGAGGGCATTGCGTTTGAACATTTCGAGACTCGCTCGCTTGAGAGCCGTCGGGCCGAGGGAGGCGGAGCGGTCGGCGGGCGTCCAGTTGAGGATGTCCAGCAGCGGGAAGGAATCGCGGAGCGGCGCGTACGCGCTGAATGGCGTGTCCTGCGGCGTCGCGGTCGCATCGGGGCGGGCGTTGTAGGGGCAGACTTCCTGGCAGACGTCACAGCCGAAGATGCGATTGCCGATGGGCGTGAAGAACGCCGGGTCGATCGGCAACTCTCGCTCGATGGTGAGGTAGCTAATGCAGCGTGAGGCGTCGACGGAGCGCTCGGTGATGGCGCTGGTGGGGCAGGCGTCGATGCAGCGTGTGCAGGTGCCGCAGTGGTCCGGGAGCGCGCCGGGCGTCGCGTCGTCGAGCGTGGGGGTGAGCCGGACGTTGGTGAGGATGCAGCCGAGCAGAAACCACGAGCCGAGTCGCGGGTGCAGGATGAGCGTGTGCTTGCCGACCCAGCCGACGCCGGCCCGCGCGGCGTGCTCGCGCTCCATGACCGGTGCGCTATCGACGACGGTGCGGAACTCGCTGCCCGGGATCTCTGCGCGCAGCTCGTCGGCGAGGCGGTGGAGGCGGCGCTTGATGACGTCGTGGTAGTCGCGCCCGCGGGCGTAGCGGGCGATGAGGCCGCGGGGCGCGGGGTTGGCGTCGCGCGCGTCTTCGTTGGCGTGGTCGTTCGCGTGCGCTGCGCCGATCGGCGGGCTTTGTGAGTCGCCCGGGCCCCGCGGCTCGCGCGGCGCGTAGCGATCGGCGACGACGATGATCGACCGCACGTCGGGCATCACGCGGCGCGGGTCCAGGCGGGTGTCGGCGAGTTCCTTGAGATACGCCATTGACGAGTGCTTGCCCGACGCGAGCCAGGCGCGGAAGTCCTGCGCGTGATCGCTGGGACGGGCGTCGCAGATGCCGGCGATGGCAAAGCCCAGAGCCTCGCAGCGCGCGATGATGTCGCGGGAGAGGTCCGGTGCGGCGTGCATGGCGTTTCAGCCTCGCGGGCTGAGGGTGCCCGGGCGCAGTACCGGCGCGCTCGCGGAGCGGATGCCAGCGTTCGCGGCTTCGACGCGGGCAACCTCGGTGAGCATGGCCTTGGCGGCGCCAGGGAGCACGTCATCGGCGCTGGCGAGGCCGGGGAGCCAGGCGCGGTCCCACTCATAGATCAGGACTTCGTCGTGCTTGGTGCGAGCCGCGGCTTTGACGGCGCTGGTCCAGTCAATCTCGCCGGTGCCCAGCGGCACGGGGCGGCCGTTCTTCAAGTCCTTGACGCGCACGGCCAAGAGTCGGTCGCCCAGGTTCGCGGCGCCGATGCCCGGGTCCTCGCCCGCAGCGTGCGCATTGGCAACGTTGAAGCACGCGCCCAAGAGCGGGCTGTTCACGCTGTCGATGATCTGGATGATGCTCGACGAGGTCATGAAGCCGCCGGCGTTTTCGAGCATGACGCGAACGCCCGTGCGATGGGCGTGATCGACCACGCGCTTCAGGCGTGCGACGATGCGCGCAAGCGCAGTCTTCTGCGGCTCGGCGTGCTGGATCTCAAAGCCGAAGACGCGGACCAGCGGGCACTCGATCGTGATCGCCAGGTCGATCGCACGCTTGGCAGCGCGGACGGTGCGCTCGGTGTCGCTGATGGCGTTGCCGATGACCGGCGGGCGGATCGGCTCGTCAAAGCCGATGCCGGTGGCGAGGCTGACGATCTGCGTGCCCGCCTCGTGGAACATGCGCCGGATCTTCAGCGCGTCGGTCAGCGCGGGGTCGCACGCGAACTCGCGGCTGGCATCGCCGAAGGTGCGCAGCTCGATCCCCGGGAAGCCCCACTGCTTGCAGCGGGCGGCGATCAGGTCCAGGGGCCAATCGGCGCAGGCGACGGTCGAGAATGCGGGTCGGATCATGGCGGGCGATGATAAGCGCGCGGCGACCTGCGCGTCGCGGAATGTCAGCGCGGCGCGGATGTGGAATCCGCGCTCGGCGCGGGCGGGGGCGGCGGGGGCGGGCCCTCGACGGGCAGGACGATGAGGAAGTCTGAGCCCTTGCCGGGCTCGCTGAAGACTTCGATGCGACCGGTGTGGGCTTCGATCAGGCGGCGGGCGGTGGGCAGGCCAAGGCCGCTGCCGCCGGCCTTGGTGGTGAAGTAGGGCTCGAAGAGCTTGGCCTTGACCTCGGGTGCCATGCCCGGGCCGGTGTCGATGACGTGAACATCAACGACCTGGCGGCTCTCCTCGCGCCGGGTGGAGGTCTTGAGGATCAGCTCGCCACGCAGGGCCGGCGCCTCGCTGGCGGGGCCCGAGGACGTGCCGCTTTGCATGGCCTGGACCGCGTTGAGCATGAGGTTGAGCACGCACTGCTTGAAGCGCTGCGCGTCGAGCTTGATCGGCAGCCCGTCGGGCGAAAGGTCCAGCCGCAGGCGCACGGCGTGACGCGCGGCCTCCGGCGTGAAGAAGTCCGCCAGCTCGCGCACGAGCGCGTTCAGGTCGTGCTGGCGGACGTCGAGCCGGACCTGACCGGCGTATTCGAGGAAGTCGGTGAGGATGCCTCGCAAGCGTTCGGTCTCGCGGCGGAGGGCCATGACGCGGTTGACCATGCGCTGCTTGTCGCTGTCGCTCAGGGGCGACTCGTTCACCGCTTCGCCCAGAAGCTGCGCGTTGAGGCCGATGGTCGAGAGCGGGTTCTTGATCTCGTGGGCCAGGCCGCCGGTCATGGCGCCGATCTCGGCCAAGCGCTCGGCGGCGCGGGCCCGCCGCTCGGCGCGACGGATCGCCAGTGTCTGTCTCCGGAACAGCACGGCGGACACGCCGCCGCCCAGCAGCAGACCGATGAGCAGCGCGATCGCGATCTCGGAGGTCAACGTCGCATCCTCGTGAAGCGGGAGTTACTTCGGCGCGTTGGCGCCGGGGCCGGTCTTGACGTTCTTCACCGGGAGCGCCGGGGCGATGTTGGGCTGGATCGGTTTCTCTTTGATGAGCTGCTGAAGGTGCTCGATCGCGCGGGTGAGCTGCGCGTCTTGACCTTTGAAGGTCGCGTGCGGCGGGTTGTCAACGACGATGTCGGGCTCGACGCCGCGCCCTTCGACGATCCAGACGCCCTCGCTGACGAAAACGCCGTATTCACCGGCGGAGGCGAGGCCGCCGTCGGCCAGGTCGTTGGAGCTGCTGAGCCAGATCTCGCCGCCCCAAGTGCGCATGCCCAAGACCTTGCCGAGGCCCAGTCGGCGGAAGCCCTCGGCGAACGCCTCGCCATCGGAGGCGGTGAAGCCGTCGCAGATGACCACAACGTGCCCGCGGAAGGCGTACTGCATGTTCCAGTTGGGCGAGCTGCCGACGCGCTGGTTCCAGAACATCCACGCCTTGCGGAGGAGCTGACCCAGGATCCACGAGTCGATGTTGCCGCCGTTGTTGCGGCGGACGTCGATGATGAGCCCGTCGCGGTTGAAGGCGGGGTAGTAGCCGCGGGCCCACTCGCTGATGTTTTCCTTGCCCATGGCGCGAAGGTGGACGTAGCCGATGCGGTTGTTGCTTGCGGTCTCGACCATTTGGCGGCGCGAGTACTCCCAGTCGGTGTAGCGCAGGTCGCTGAGCGAGGCGGCACTGATGGGGCGGACGATCACATCGCGCTCGCCCTCAGCGCTCGATGCGCCGGCGGGCCGCACACGGAGCAGCACCTGCTGGCCAGCCTTGGCACGCAGCAGGGCCGCGGGGTGCGGGACTTCGAGCGTGCTGCGCCCGTTGATGGCGACGATGGTGTCACCGGCTTTGACGTCCACACCGGGGACGCTCAGCGGCGCGGCCCGCTCGGGGTCGTCAGGGTCGTGCTGATACACGCGCGTGATGGTCCAGCCCGCGCGGGCCTCGTCGCGCTTCCATTCCGCGCCGAGATAGGAGAGCTGGATGGTTTCCAGGGTGTCGCGAAAGTCCCCGCCGCGGACGAAGTGGTGCAGGGCGGAGAGTTCGCCGGTGAGCTGCGCGAGGACTTCGTTGAGCTCCGCGCGGCTGCGCACGCGTTCGACGAACGGTGCGTACTTCAGGCGGAGCGCGGGCCAGTCCACGCCGTGCATGTTGACGTCGTAGAAGTAGTCGCGGAGCAATCGCCACGCGTCGGCGTAGAGCTGGCGATACTCGGTCATGGGGACGTAGCTCATGGTCCAGCCGCTGAGCGAGACCGAGGCCTTATCCATCTCGGCGGGCGCGGGCGTCGCGTCGGCGACGTGGATGGAGCTGCCGGTGTAGAGCAGGAGCTTCTTGCGATCGCCGGAGATTTCGAGTGATTTGATGCCGCTGGCGATGGTCTTGACTTCAATCTTCTCGTTGCCGATGGCGACGCCCTTGACGCTGAAGCCGGCGGGCCCGCCGTCGTCGCGTTCAAAGGGTGTGCCGGACTCAGCGAAGAAGATGGCGTTCTCGCCCATGCGGAGGCGCGAGTAGTTGCCGGGCTTGACGGGCACGACGCGGAGGCGGGACTGGATACCTTCGAGGTCGATCTCGACGGCGGGAACTTTCTTGGCGTCGTCGGGCTTCTTGTCTTCCGGCTTCTTCTCGGCGTCGTCCTTGGGCTTGTCGGCAGCCTTCTTCTCTTCGTCCTTCTTCTTGTCCTCTTCTTTCTTCTTCGCCGCCTTGGGGTCAAAGAGTTCGTCGGCGGTCTGCCAGGGGGACCGCTCGCCCGCCTTCAGCGCGACGTGGTAGATCTTGGTGAGCCGGTCGAAGTTCGGCTGCGGGCTCATCGGGCCCCAGGGGCTGGGCGTCGAAGACTCGATGTTGCGGTCGCTCAGGAAGTACAGCCACTTGCCATCGGCGCTGAAGCGCGGCGAGAAGCTCTCGAACCGATCACTCGTGATCGGCGTGACCTGGCCCGTCTCCATCGAGTACAGCTTGATCTGCTGCGCGACATTGCCGGCCAGCTCGACATACACCAGCCAGCGGCCGTCGGGCGACCAACTGTAATCGCTCACGCGATCCAGCGTGCTGGTGGTGATGAGCTTGGTCGCGCCGGTCTCAACGTCGGTGACGGAGAACTTCTGGTTCTTGTCGCTGTGGGCGAGCGTCTTGCCGTCGGGGCTGATGACACCCTCCCAGCGCAGCACGGTGCTGTCGCGGGTGAGCTGCTTGATCTCGCCGACGCCGTTGCTGGGGAGGCTCCAGAACTCGACCTCGCCGCTGCGGTCGCTGGAGGCGATGACGGCTTTGCCGTCAGGCGCGAAGATCGCGTGCCGGTAGCGCACGCCGGGGGTTGAGCCGACCTCGACGATGCGGCCGTGGTCGGCCTTCACCGGCACGACAAAGACGCGCCCGCGCGCGGTGATGACCACGCGATCGCCGGTGTGCGAGAGGTTGACAGCGCTGATGGACTTGGCGGGTTCTTTGACGAACTTCTCGCGCATCTGCTCCAGGTCGGTCGCCAGCGTAATGCGCACGACGTCGTCCTTGTTGCTGGCGATATCGAGCAGCCGGACGTCCCCGGCGTGGGCGTAGACGATCCGGCCGCTGTCCAGCTCCGGGCTTGACGCGTCAAAGTCGGTGTGGAACGTGTGCTGCTTGAGGTCCTTGCCGTCCAGCGCGCTGGACCAGATGTTCATGACGCCGTCGCGATCGGTGAGGAAGTACATGCGGCCTTGCCAGAGCATGACTTCTTTGCTGGTGCCGTCGAAGTCGGTGGTCAGCGGCGTGGCCTCGGCCGAGCCGCGCTCGAACTTCCAGAGCTGCTGGATGTAGCCGCCCTTGTAGCGCTTGGTGTGCGAGCCCTGAAACGGCATGCGCGTAAAGAAGAGCGTGCCGCTGCTCGCGTCGTACGCGCCTTGATCCGCCTCGGACAGCGGCACGAGTTCCTCAGCGCCCGTCGTCATGTCCACGAGCACGAGCTGCGAGCTGGGCAGCGTGGAATACTGGCGCGTGGAGAACATCACCCGGCCGTCGGGATGAAATCCCACGAAGCCGGAGCGCGCGAGACCCCACGAGCGGCGCGTGGGCAGCCCGCCGTCAATGGGCATGGTGTAGACCTCGGGCACGCCGTCGTACGCGCCGACGAAGGCGAGCGTCTTGCCATCGGGGCTGATGGCCGGGTGGGCCTCGTCGGCAAGCTGGGTGGTCAATCGCGCCGCCTGACCGCCCGCGACCGGCACACGCCACAGGTCACCCTCGGCGAGGAAGACGATCGTGTCGCCCCGCAGCGCGGGCATGCGGTAGTACGCGATATTCGCCTGATTGATGATGCCGCCAAACTGAATCGCCGCAGGCGTGGCGTCGTCCAGCCGGGCGGTAACGCTGGCTGAAGTCGCGGCGGGAGTCTGTGTGTTCGCCAGAGCGTTTGGAAGCGTGGACAACGCGGTCGCGCCGGCCGCGAGCATGATGAGCGTCAAGACATGTGCCGCGGATGAGACGCCTTTGCCGACGTTCAGCATAGAAAACTCCGAAGCCCCCCGGCCCCACAGCCCATCGTCGCGAGGATAGCGGATTCAGCCGTGAGCTTTCAGCGGGAGAGTCCCGAGTCGCGAGGTGCGAGTCGCGAGTGGAAGGCGGGGGAACGTACACGGGGGACGCTGAGGTACGCGGAGGGGGACGGAGAGAAAAGGCAAGGGGAACGGAATACGCAGAGGACGCAGGGAGAGCAGAGGAACGAAGGGGAAGGCCGGGGAGGCTTGAGGCGCCGACGGCTGAAGGCTGACGGCTGTCATGGCCGATATCCGCTCGTGTCCAGCGCCAACGCTCCAATCGCCTCCAGCTCCGCCGGCCCCCGCCCGGGGGTCGCACACCTGCACCCCGCCCGCATAGACTCCTCGATCATGAGCAACAAGCGCGGCAGTCCCGTGCTCATCGAGGTGCTCAAGGGCAAGCCCACGTTCCCCGGCGTCGGGAGTGGGGCGGCCGCGGGCGTGACTGGCAATGCTGGCGCTGGCGGAGCGCCGCCCTCGCCCGCAAAGGCCGCGCCGCCGCCGGCGCAGCCGCCAATCGCAACGTATATCAGTGAAGGTTCACCGTCGCGCTGGCCGAAGCTGCGAGACATTCGCTTGACGCCGCGCTCGATGGCGATTGGCTTGGGCGTGCTGGTGCCGATCTTGGGTGTGGTGTGGGTGGTCGGCTTCCGCAGCGGGCAGACGGCGGAGAAACAGCAATGGGAAGGGCGCTGGGTGCAGCAGGGCGGCGCGTCGCTGGGCGGCGTGGGGGGCGTGAGTGAGCCTGGGCCGATCCCGCCGGACCCGTTAAACAGCCCGCGGAACGATCCATCGGGCGGGAACGCGTTGATCACGCCGGGGAACAATGAGCCGCGCGAGCCCGACGGCAACGCGAACGCGAACCCGACTCCACGCGTCGAGACGACCGCTCAGCCCGCGGCTCTGCAAGACGGGATGAACCATCTGGTCGTCGGGACGTTCCGGCGGTTTACCGACGCCGAGGCGAGCGCGAAGTTTCTCTCGGCCAATCGCATGACGGTCATCGTCACCGGGCCCCGCGGCGTGGACCCGACGCCGAAGACCAACGAATGGTGGGTGTGGATTGCGGATGCCTATGAGCGTCCGGGCTCGTCGCCGGAAGCCGCGCGTCTGAAGGCCCGCGTGGTCGAGACCGGGCGGCTGTGGAAGCTGCAGAACAAGCTCGCGCCGACGGACTTCAGCCAGCCGTATTGGGCGAAGTATCGCAAGCCGGCGGGGAAAGATTGATCGGCGTTGATCGGGCTGCGCGAGGCCAGATGGTTGCCGGCTCGGAGAGATGGCCGACGACGAGGCGCTCGGCGACCCGCGGCAGTCACTCTGAAGTCACGTTCGCGGTGCCCAAGTCCCAATCGAGTTCGTGATTGCCGTGCTGCGTGCGGCGGCTTTGTGTACGATCCGCTGAAGAAACACAATGGATCCCAAAGCCGACGACATCTCCGCTCCGCTCTTCCAGGGTGAGGCATCAAGCCATGCAACCGTGAGCGTCCAGAAAGCGACGGGGGCCTACTACACGCCGGACGCCGTCGTCCGCTCGCTCGTGTCCTGGGCGACACGGCGCGCAAGCGACAGGATGCTTGATCCGGCGTGCGGAGACGGCCGCTTCCTGATCGCTCACCCAAACAGCGTCGGTGTCGAGCAGGATCAGCAGGCGTGCCAAGCGGTTCACGCCCGCGCTCCGGGCAGTCTGATCCACCAGGGGGATTTCTTCGCGTGGGCGAGTCAGACGCACGAACGCTTTGACTGCGCTGCCGGGAACCCGCCCTTCATCCGCTACCAGCGGTTCACCGGCGAAGTCCGCGAGGCGGCGCTGCGGCTGTGCCAGCGGCACGGCGCAAGGTTCTCTTCGCTGTCGTCATCGTGGGCTCCATTCATGGTTGCGACCGCAACCCTTCTCAAGCCGGGCGGACGCATGGCGTTTGTTGTGCCCGCGGAGATCGGCCACGCGCCCTACGCCGCCCCGGTGCTGGAGTACATGACGAAGTACTTTGACCGCGTTCAGATTGTCGCGGTCAGGGACAAGCTGTTCCCCGACCTCTCCGAAGATTGCTGGATGCTGTACGCGGAAGGGTACGGTGGACATTGTGACACGCTCAAGTTCACCGCGCTGGATCGTTTCGACTACGTGGCCAAACCACCGCGTGCGGGAGTTGACGTGACCATGGCGGAGTGGCGGCAGTGGAACTGCCGGTTGCGTCCGTTCCTCCTCGATGCAGCCGCCCGCGAGTTGTACACCATCGCGGCAGAGTCACGACGGGCGCAGCGACTCGGCGATGTCGCTCGGGTCGGCATCGGATATGTGACTGGGGCCAACGATTTCTTTCACCTGCGCCCGTCGCAAGCCGAGAAGCTCGGCATTTCTTCCCGCCTGCTGCATCCCGCCGTTCGCAACGGCAAGAGCCTCGCGGGGGGGTGTGTGGATGAACGTCGAGTCGCGGCGTGGATGACAGCGGACGACGCAGTATTGCTCCTGCGACTTTCTCAAGATGCCGATTTGCCAGTGTCGGTTCGCCGCTATCTCGATTCTGAGTCTGGACGAGAAGCACGCGAAACATACAAGTGCCGCAACCGTGATCCGTGGTACTCCGTGCCCGATGTCACGGTCCCAGACGGCTTCCTTTCGTACATGAGCGGTGATGCCCCAACTCTCGTCAGCAACAAAGCCGGCTGCGTCTGCACGAACTCTGTCCACGCTGTCCATCTGGCCAAAGGCATGTCGATGTCGCTGCTGATGAAGCTATGGGCGGAGCCTGTGACCGCGCTCTCGTGCGAGCTTGAAGGCCACCCGCTGGGCGGCGGGATGCTGAAAGTCGAGCCGCGAGAAGCGGCCCGCATCGTGCTGAGTGACACGGCGATCCGCTCCGACGCTGACAAAACGACGCTCGCCGAGGCCGTGGCGACCATGAAGCGCTGGAGGCACTATGGCAAGTGAATCCGGTCGGTGCGAGTGGTTGACGCTGGGGCAGGCGCTTGAGGCGTTCGTCCTCAATACCTCTGGGCATCAGGGGCAGGGGCACATTCGGCCCCTTCATTACTATGTGGCCTCACGTCTTGTCGTCGAGGGTGGGTTTCACCCGGACGAGATCACCCCGCGTCCGCCGTTTCGGGTCACGGATCGGGGCGGGCGAAAGCTCCTTGAACACGATCCGGCCACCGGCGGCTCGGGCGAACGGACGGTTTTGGGCGGGCTCAAGACAAAGGCCGTGGATGTCGTCGTGACTAAGCCCCATGTCGGGCCGGTTGTTGCGGTGTCTATGAAAGGAACGCTCGGGGCCTTCCGCAACCTCACCAATCGCATGGAGGAGGCAATCGGGGACTGCACGAATCTGCACATTTCCTACCCTGCGCTCGTCTACGGCTTCTTTCAAGTCTTGCGTGCGGCCAAGTCTGGACCCGCCGTTGAGCCGAACGATATCTGTGTCCTGCCCGATGGCAAGATTGTCGACTCGATCCTGCGCTATCACGACGTCCTTGCGCGCCTTGAAGGACGCCTAGACCTCCGCGACGAGACCACAAAGTACGAAGCCGTCTGTCTCTCGCTCGTGAAGCCCGACCAACCTTTGCTCGGGACGGTTCTGCCTGACTTTCCACCTGCGACGTCACCGCTATCGCTTTCGACGTTCTTCGCAAAGCTCTATCGTGCGTACGACCTTCGGTTCGTGTACGCGGCGCCGAAGCTTGAATCTGTCACATCGCGGCACGTCTGGAGCGAACAGTCACCGGCCTTCACCCAAGGGCCATCGCTGGACTACTCGCCACGTTTCGGCGGCGATTGACACCTGCGGTGGGCACCGCGACGTTGAAGCTCGCCCAAAGGGGCTTGAGCGCTCTGCGCTCGGTCTGGGTTCGCCACTCCCACGCACCATCCACCCCCCTCTACCCTCACCGCATGACCGATCAGCCCTCATCATCCGGCGCCGCCCCCACGCGCGGCCCCATTCAGCCCGCCACCGGCACGCGCGACTTCTATCCCATTGAGCTGGCACGCCGGCGCTGGATCGAGGATAAGTGGCGCTCCACCGCCATCCGCCACGGCTTTGAGGAGATCGACGGGCCGACCTTTGAGCCCACCGAGCTCTACACCCGCAAGTCCGGCGACGGCATCATCAACGAGATCTTCGGCGTCTACAGCGGCAAGGACGAGGCCCGCGTGAAGCAGATGGGCCAGCGACTGGCCGCGGGCGATACCGGCGCGATCGCGCCGTACGCCCTGCGCCCGGAGTTCACGCCGACGCTGGCGCGCATGTTCGCCGCGCGGGCCGGGCAACTGCCGAAGCCCACCAAGTGGTTCTGGCAGCAGAACTGCTATCGGGCCGAGAAGCCGCAGCGCGGGCGGCTGCGCGAGTTCATGCAATGGAACTGCGACATCATCGGCGGCGTGCCCAAGCCCGAGACCGCAAGCGGCGCGAGCGGGGCCGCGGCGCTGCTCGAAGAGATGACGCAACGCTCGAGCGAGAACGCGGAGCTGGACGCGGAAGTGATCGCCTGCTGCGTGGAGCTTTTGCAGCGCTGCGGGCTGACGTCGTCAAACATGAAGGTGCGGTTCAACGATCGCTCGGTGCTTGGCGCGATCGTCGGGCGGTTGGGTGTGGATGCGGAGCACCACGCCGCGGCGTTTGCGCTGATCGACCGTCGCGGCAAGCTGGAGGACGCGGACCTGGAGGCGATGGCCTTCGAGTTTGGCATTCACTCGACGGAGTTCATCCACTTCCTGAGGCGGCCGCGGGGCGGCGATGACCTGGCGACGGCGCTGGAGACGCTTCCGGTGGAGAATCGCGAGGACGCGGCGCGGTTGCTCGCGCCGCTCAGCGGGCTGAAGAACCTGCTGGAGCAGGCCGGCTGCGTCGACTGGTGTACTGTGGACATGAACATCGCGCGGGGCTTGGCCTATTACACCGGCATGGTGTTCGAGGTCATCGTTGACGGCGAGCGTGCCGTCGCCGGTGGCGGGCGATACGACAATCTCATCGAGACCTTTGGCGGGCCGCCGACGCCCGCGGTGGGCTTCGGCATGGGCGACGTCGTGCTCTCGCTCATCCTGCAGGACAAGGGCCTGATGCCCAGCGACAAGCAGATCGCGGCGGACCTCAAACTCCGCCCCGATGCGTTTGTCATCTCCAACGGCACGCCCGAGTCCGACGCGCTGGTGCCCGAGCTGCTCGCGACGCTGCGACGCCGCGGCCTGCACGCACGCCGCTCATACAAGGCCACCGGCAAGATCGGCAAGCTCATGAAGGAAGCCAGCGACGTGTATTCGCGCTACGCGATCATCATCGAATCGCCGACGGAGATCACGCTCAAGGACATGGACGCCAACACGCAAGACCGCGGCCCGCGCGAAGAGCTCTTGGCGCGGATTACGCCGCCGGCTTCGCGTTGATTTGCCCGTTTACAGGTTTCACGACGTCGATTACACTCGGCGCATGAAATCCGCTGAGCAACGAAAGGCGGCGTCGCACGCGATCATCAAGGCCCACGGGGTTGCGTGGAACCCGCATCTGCCGCTCTATCACGAGCCGGACGCGGTGGTCACTCGGACACCCGAAGAGACGCACGCGCGAATGGCGGGTTTGTTCACGTACTTCATGCGCGGCCAGTTCGCCATTGATAACGTTGACTACTCGGAGTTCGAGGAGTTTCGGCCCTCATTCGGAGTCGCGTCGCTCTCGCCCGACGAGCGAACATTTGTAGATGATCGCACGCCGGATCAGAAGCAGGTCATGAGTTCTTCGTGGGCGATCGAGGGCGTGGTGGTTCTTCTCTGGTCGCTGAATCTCGTTCAGGGACTTCAGTGGCCCGAGGGCATCTGCAACTTGAACGAGGCAATCGATCTCGTTCGGAAGAACATCAAGCCTGCCAATGTTCCGACGCTGCGCTCGCACGATGAGATCTTTGACCAGGCCGACCTCTACTACCGGCTGCTCTGGGCCTGTCGTGATGCCATGCTCGCGCGACGCCCGGAGCCGAAAGGCGTCGTCGCCTCGGTCGTATTTGAGCGGCGGCGGGCCTTGGGCTGGCTCACGGATACCGAAGATTGGGACGACGTGGACATGTCATCCTGATCACGCGGCTGCCAGGTGATCCACCGGGTTTTTGAGCCCGACCGTGTGTGATGATTGCGTTCAGACTCGCCCCCGCGCGGCGTTTTCCCTATCGCCTTTGGGCGTTTCGCGGCCCTAGACTTGCGTCTCGCTCAGTTCTTGAGATGTGGGGATGGAGCCGCCATCAGATGAGCACCTTGCCAGATTTCGCGACAATCCGCCAGCTTGCGCGCCGCCACCCGGAGGCCGCGTTCAACTTCGTTCGCGACGGGCTGGCACACGCCGTGGGCATGGTCCACGGCGGCGAAGGCGGCACCGGCACGCCGACCACGCACATCAGCGGGCAGCAACTCTGCTTGGCCCTGCGCAGCCTCGCGATTGAGCGGTTTGGCATGCTGGCGGGGGCCGTGCTCCGTAAGTGGGGCATCGAGCGCACCGACGACTTCGGCGTCATCGTCTACGCGATGATCGATCGCGGCGAGATCCGCCAGAGCGCCAGCGACCAGCCCGAAGACTTCGCCCGCGTGTTCGACTTCGACGAGGCGTTTGCGCTCGATACCGTGAAGAACCTGGCTTAAGAAACTGCCACATGGCCACATTGCACATTCGATGCGGTGCGTCTGCGCGTGGCGGCTCGAGGTGCTTGGCGTGGTGGTCGCTGCCGGCGTGCGGTTCACGCCGGGCGCGGCGCGGGCGTCTGCGTTGTGCCGGGGGTGCGGCGGACGCGTGAAGCCATGAGCAGGCCGACGCCAGCGAACAGGCCCATGGTTGAGAACGCGGCCGCGGGGAGCGTCCAGCCCATGCCGTTGCTGCCGTCGGTCCCGGCGACGGCGTCGGTGCGGAAGCGGTAGCGGCTGATCTGGCTCTTGGGCACCGCCCACAGCGCTGCCCCCCACTGCCACGAACGCTCCGGGATCATCGAGACGTTCGCGTTCGGGTCTTCACGCAGCGCGGGCACAAACAGCTCGTTCGTGCGCCGGTCCTTCGCGGGGAACTGCATCACGGTCGTGTTGATCGTGCCGTCGGGCTGTAGCTCGATGACGTCAAATAGCCAGTCGCGCACGCGAACGCTCCCCCAGGTCTCGGGCGAGTAGCCCGGCGCGCTGCGACGATTGATGATCACCCAGCGGGCCTGCGCGACGCCGGCCTCATCCATGCGGAGTTGCCCGGCCTCGATTGGCGAGTACATGAGCACCGCGAGATTCTCGGCGTAGACCGTGAGATCGTCGAAGCTGGGGACGACGGGCTTGTTGACGTTCAGCCGGAGCGTCTGCTCGCCGTAGGTCACGCGGACCTGCCCGACGCCCGCGGCCTCACGCACCGGGTCTGGCGGCAGGTCTTCGACTTTTACCGTCCGCCCGTAGGCAGTGAAGCTGCGGTTGATCTGATTCTCAAAGTGCCACTGGCTCGCGGGGTTGGCACGGTAATACGCCGCGACGCGCCCGGCCATGACGTAGACGCTGAACAGCAGGGCGACCGAGCAGACGACGGTGAGAGCGAGGCCGATTTTGGTGGACGTCTGCATGGCGTTGACCTGGTCAGTGCGACGAAAACGCGATCAGTGAGCGCCGCCGGCAGCGGGCACCGCGGCCGGCTTGGTCGCGCCGTGCTCGCCCTTGCTGGCATCGGGCGCGTGCTCGGTGTGTGAGTCGCCCTTGCCGTGCCCGTGGCCCGCGACAAGCGGGGCCTTCAGCCCGGTCATGGGCCGGCTCATGGCGGCGCTGGACTTGGCGTGGCCGGAGTGACCGCCACCATGACCGCCGTGACCGGAGTGAGCCAGTTCGAGGATCGAGGGGTTCTTGGCGAGGAACGCGCCCCACGCGCCCTCAATCTTCTCGTTTTTCTCGATCATCTCAGTCGTGCGGATCGCGTAGCGGGTGCGAAGGTTCTTGGAGAGGAGCTCGGGCGTCAGCTCGCGGCCGTTCTTCATCGCATCCGAAAGGACGCTTGCGATCTCGGCGTCGGCGAGCTCTTTGGCCCGGACGGTCTGCGGCTTGGTCGTTTGCTCATACTTCGTCTTGCCATCGGCGTCCTCGCCCGCCGCGACGAGGATGCCGCCGGTGCCGCCCTTGGTGATGTGCCGCGCCTTGTAGTCGTAGAGCGCATCGCGATTGCCCAGGTCGATCGACGTGAAGCCGATGAAGCACGCGAAGCACATGAGCGTGAACACGACCACCAGCGAGTTCACCGGGGAGTCATACTTCAACTGCATGAAGAACGCGGCGACGATGACGCTCTTGACCACCGCGATCGACAGCGCGACCGCGACGTTGACCCATTGCGGGATCACCACGTCGAACTGAATGCTGATCCACTGCTCAAACTGCGCGGCCCCGACCGTCGCGAACGTGAAGAACAGCAGCAGGCCGAACACCGTCAGCAGCACGCGCTGCGGCACGATGTGATGCCCGTGATGATGCCCGGCGTGCCCGTCATGGCCGCCGGCGTTCTGGGTGGCGAGCTTGCTCTCGGGCCCTTGCGTGCCGTGGAACGCATCGGAGGTTCGAGTCGCGGGCGGTGTGTGTGCCATCGGGGGTCTCTTGGAAAGTCGCGAGTCGCGAGTTCCGAGTCGCGAGTGAGATGCTGGGGAAAACGTCTTTTCTGCTGACAACTGAGAACTGTCGCCTGACCGCTGGCGGCTGACTCAATGAATCAGGTACAGCAGCGGGAACAGGAAGATCCAGACGATGTCGACGATGTGCCAGTAGAGGCCGACGCCTTCGACCGCGTTGTAGTGGCGCGGGCCGAACTCGCCGCGCCGCGAGCGAATGAACAGCCAGATGAACAGGCCCATGCCGATGATGACGTGGCTGGCGTGGATGCCCGTCGCGCCCCAGTACAGCCCCCACCAGAGCGGCTCGTACTCGTTCACGGCGTTGGGGTACGTGTAGTACTTGCCGGGGAGCTTGCCATCAAGGTACTTGGGCCAGTACTCGAAGATGAACTTGATGGCCAGGAAGAGCAGGCCGCAGACGAAGGTGATGAGGATGTTGCGTTGCAGGCCGCGCTGGTCGTTGGACTGTGCGCAGCGCACGCTGTCGGCGACGGTGTACGAGGAATAGAGCAGCACGACCGTGTTCAGCAGGCCCCAGCGCCAATCCAGCAGCGATGAGCCGTGGATGAACGCCTCGGGGTACAGCATGCGCATGATGCCGTAGAAAACGAACAGGCCGGAGAACAGCAGCACTTCCGTCGAGAGGAAGAGCCACACGCCGAACTTCACGGCGTCGAACTCGTGATCACGATCGCGGAAGTGTTCCGCGGCGCGATACGTCTCGTGGCGCGGGCGGCTCGCGGTCAGGAGGTCTTTGTCTGCGGGGAAGCTGGCCATGGCGATTCACCTCGAGGTGAGAAGAGCAGGATTCGGAATCACGCGGCGTGCCTCTCAGCGCGCCGCGTGCGTGTTTCGTTGCGATCAGTGCCCGCGAGACTTGGCCGGCGCGGGGAGGGGGAAATCCGCCGGGTTCGTCTGCGGCGGGACGACGTCGTCAAAGTCGTACGGGCCGTGGGTCACGACGGGCTCGTGATGGAAGTTGTGGGTGATGGGCGGGCTGTCCGCGTCGGTCCACTCGAGCGTCAGGCCACCCCAGGGGTTCGGCGGCGCCTTGGGCCCGGCGACCAGCGAGTGAATGAAGTTCGCCAGGTGAACCAGGAAGCCCGCGAGCAGGATCAGCGAGCCGATCGTGGAGATCTTGTGGTAGATGTCAAAGTCGTGGGTGTAGCTGGCGTAGCGCCGCGGCATGCCGTGAGCGCCCATGATGAACTGCGGGAAGAACGTGGCGTTGAAGCCGATGAACACGAGCGCGAAGCCCAGCAGGCCGGCGGACTCGTTGTACATCTTGCCGAACATCTTGGGCCACCAGTGGTGCAGCGCGCCGACGAACGCGACGATCGTCGAGCCCATCATCACGTAGTGGAAGTGCGCGACGACGAAGTACGTGTCGTGCAAGTGCAGGTCGGTGCTCAAGGCGCCAAGGAACAGACCGGTCAGGCCGCCGATCGAGAACAGGAACAGGAAGCCCAGGGCATAGACCATCGGCGTCTTCAGGTCGATCGACGCGCCGTAGAGCGTGCCGATCCAGTTGAAGACCTTCACCGCGGAGGGCAGCGCGACGAGGAACGTCAGAGCCGAGAAGATCGCGGCCGAGAGTTCACCCTCGCTGGTGAACATGTGGTGACCCCACACGATGAAGCTGATGCCCGCGATCGCCAGCGAGCTGAACGCGACGGCGCGGTAGCCGAAGATCTTCTTGCGGCAGAAGACCGCGATCATCTCACTGATCACCGCCATGCCCGGCAGGATCATCACGTACACCACCGGGTGGCTGTAGAACCAGAAGAAGTGCTGGAACAACACCGGGTCACCGCCCAGGCGCGGATCGAAGATGCCGATGTTGAAGAGGCGCTCGAAGATCAGCAGCAGCAGCGTGATGCCGATGACCGGCGTCGCCAGAACCTGAATGATCGCGGTGCCATACATGCCCCAGATGAACAGCGGCATGTCGAACCAGCCCATGCCCGGGGCGCGGAGCTTGTGAACGGTGACGACGAAGTTCAGACCGGTGAGGATTGAGGAGAAGCCGAGAATGAACGCCGCGGCGATCATCGCGACGACTCGCCAGTGGCCCTCTTCGGTCAACGTTGAGTACGGGGTGTAGAACGTCCAGCCGGTGTCCACGCCGCCGCCCAGCGCACTGCCGATGGCAAAGAGCGAGCCGAAGACGTAGATGTACCACGAGAGCAGGTTGAGCTTGGGGAAGGCGACGTCCTTGGCACCGAGCATGAGCGGGATGAGGAAGTTGCCCAGCGAGGCGGGGATGCTCGGCACGATCACCAGGAAGACCATGATGAGGCCGTGGAGCGTGAAGACACGGTTGTAGAGGTTGTTGGCTTTGAGCAGGTCGGTTTCACCCATGACCGCGCCGATGAGATGGCCGGTGGTCTGGGTGTTGCCCGCGGCGTCGATCATCGTGCGCGTGGGCTCAAAGAGCTCAAGACGAACCACGATCGCGGCGAGGCCGCCGATGAAGAACATGAAGAGGATGGCGAAGAGGTACATCACGCCGATCTTTTTGTGATCGACGGTGGTCGCCCAATCGATGACCGTGGCCCACGCCGTGGACTTCGGCGTGAGGTACGAACCCTCGTCGTGGTGGCCGTGACCGTGCCCGTGAGCATGATCGAGGCCCTTGGTACCGCTGCTGATGCTGGCCATTGGGAGTCACCTCACCGTTTGAGCGAGCGGAAGATTGATTCGGGAAACTGAGACCGAATCAAACCACCGCTCGCGGGAACACTGCTGAACACTTGGGAGACTGGAGGCTGAAGGCTGAAGGCACTCTGACTGTCAACTCGCGACTCGGAACTCGCGACTCATTTCTTCGGCGGCGGCGCGGCGTTGTCATCGTCGGTCGCGCGACCCGCGAGCTCGCGCATGTACGCCGCGACGCCCTTGACCGCGCGCTCCGACAACTGACCCGCGTAGCTGGGCATCTGGTTGGCGAAGCCCTTGTGGACCTTGGCGCCCGGCGTATAGATCGACTCGCGGATGTAGTTCTCCCAGCCCTCATCGGTGGTGAGATCCCACGTCGGCCCGCCGGCGGAATCGAACTGAACCGGCTTGCCGTAGTACCCCTTCCACGAGGGGCCGACGCCGCCCGGCTTGCCGTCGAGCGAGTGGCACTGATTGCAGCCGCGTTTCTCGTAAACGAACTTGCCGGCCTCAACCAGCGAGATCGTGTCGATCACGTTGCCCCACTCCTCCACTTTCTGCTTATACAGATCGGGCGGCAGCACCCGAAGGATCGCGGCCATTTCGCTGTGGTTGTCGCCGCAGTACTCGGCACAGAACACGTAGTGGTCGCGTCCGGGCGTGCCGGCCTTCTTGCCGATCTCGCTCGCCCCGCTCTTGGATGGATCGCTGTTCTGCGGGATGAACGTCAGCGAGGTCGTGCGATTGGGGAACAAGTCCATCTTGGTTCGCATGTCGGGGATGTAGAACGAGTGCATCACGTCGCTGGACGTGAGCAGGAACTTGACCGAGATGCCCTCGGGAACGACGATGATCGGCGCGGGCTTGTTGCCGCGCATGCCGGGGCCCTTGTCGCCTTCGAGGGGGTTGGGGCGCAGGTCGTCGTAGTACGCGGTCTCGCCAGAGCCAGCGCCGTTGCTATACAGCACGGCCCAATCCCACTTCTTGCCGTTGATATTGATCGTCTCGAAGTTGCCCTTGGGCACCTGGGCGTTGATGTAGCCGTGGAAGCCCCAGAAGAAGATGAACGTGACGATGATGAGCGGGCCGACGACCCAGGTCACCTCGAGGGCGGTGTTGTGGTTGGGCGTGCGGATCGGCGGCACGCCGGGCTTGCGACGCCAGCGGATCGCCCAGTAGCACATGGGGATCATCAGCGCCACGAAGCTGACGATGCACACCCACATGATGAACATGAACAGCCAGTCGGTGTCCGGTGCCAGGTCGCTATTGCCGGGCCGAAGCCACACGCCGGTCAGCCAGTCACTCTGCGCCAATGTCAGTTGCAGGTTGCTCATATCGTCCTCACGCCGGCACACTCAGGCCGGAGAATCTCGCACACATCAACGCCCGTTCAATCCGCCCATGCCCGCAAGGGTCCCGCGGCCGCCGTCGATCGGTCCCGCCAGCGACGCGAGTCGACGGGCCGCGCGCCGCCGACGTTCACTCATCCACAACACCGTCAACACGCTGACAACGATCAGCAGCGTCAGGCCCGCGCCAAACTGCATCCATCGGAACGCACCAATCACGTAGCTGTTGGCGTTGGGGTTCCAGTGGAAGCACCACATGATCACCCGGTCGATCGTCGAACCAATCTTGCCCTGCCCGCCTTCGATCAAGGCCAGCCGCAGGTCTTTGACCGGATACTGTACCCCGTAAATGTAGCGCGATGCCGTTCCGTCCGGCGTGAGCACAAAAATTACTGTGCCATGAGAATACTCGCCCGATTCAGATAGGTATCTGTACGGAAATCCCAGAGCGTCCGCGAGACGTCGCGTTTCGGTCGTCGTCTTGGTCGCGACGAAATGCACCCCGCGCTCGATGCTTGCCTTGTCCGCGGCGGTCTCATCGCGCCCGTAGGTCGCGAGGAACCCGCGTCGCTGCGTGTCGATCATCGCGGGCGTTTCCGAAGGATCAAAGCTCGCGACGACGAGCTGAAAGTCCTTGCCCGCCGTGAGGTCCAGCTCGTGCAGCGTGGACGAGAGCTTCTGCATCACCAGTTGGCAGAGCATCGGGCAGCGGAAGTACACCAGCGCGACGATGACGGGCTTGGTGCCGTCGGCCGCACGCTCCAGCTTCCACGCCTTGCCCGCGTGATCCAGAAACTCGACATCCAGCGGCATGCGCTTGCCGAGGTTCTCGATGATCTCCATGCCCGCGATCGCGCTGGGAGCATCGACCATCGAGTTGCCGAACGGGTCTGCGGGCGTGTTCTCGCTCCCACGCTTGACCGGCGCGACATCCACCACCGGGTCTTTTTTTGTCGGCTTGGCCGGAGCCGCGTCGTTGCTCTGAGCAAACGCGCCCACGCACGCAATGCTGAGCATCAGTGCCGCCAGTGCGCACGCGCGACCACGCCCGCGGCTGCGAGCCAATCCGGTCACCGACTTGTGGTCGCGAATGTTCATTGCTTTCGATCACGCCGCGATCAACGCAAGCCGGCGGGGGCCTGCGTCACTTGGCCCCATAACGCTCGGCCACTTTCTTGAACGCGTCTTCCATGGGGATTCGGACAGTCTTGGTCTCTGGATTGGCGGTCATGAACTGCCGGCTCTTGAACTGCGTCTCGAGGATCTCGCTCCGGCGTGCCGCGGCTTCGGTGTGCAAACCCTTGGGCACAGACCCGGAGTTGTCCTGCGTGCGATCGAAGTTCTCGATGCGGGCCGTGAACGCCTGGTTCTTGTACCAGTTGAAGTACACGATCGTCAGCGCGACCGAAGCCACGACAATCGCGAACCCGGCGAAGCCGAAGAACAGCACCGACCGCGTGTCGATGTGTTCCGAGTGCGCCTGCTGCGGCACCTCGTTCAGCCCGTGCGCGTGCCACGCGTCCACCGGATCGTTGGTGGACTCCGGAACAAGGTTCGGCGCCTTGGCCGTCGCGTGCGAATGTGCGTGTCCCGAATGATCAGCCATGACTGGCTCCGTGCGTTGCGTTGAACCGACCAAACCTTCCACTCAACCGCGAAACTCCGGGCTTCGAATCGCGCCCGTGCGCTCAGACGTAGTTCTTGTGCGTCGATGCTTCGACCAGACGCGGATCCTTCAGCGGGATCAGCGGCCCGCGTGACATCTTCCACACCGCGCCCGCCAGCACCAGCAGCACCGGCCCCAGCACACCCGTGATGTCCACCCACGAGAAGCCGAGCTTCGTGGAGGTGATCATGACCGTGAACGCGCCATCCGACGGCGCGTAGCTGTCGGGGTACGTCATCGGGCGGATGATCCAGAAGATGTCGAGGCAATGCAGCGCCAGCAGCCATAGGGCGAAGATGCTCAGCAGCAGCGGTGTCTGCTTCACCTTGCGGATGAGCAGCAGCGGGAAGGGCGCCAGGAAGTGACCGATGCACAGGGCCCAGAAGATCGGGGTCCAGGCATTGGTCAGGCCGCCGCCGCCGCGCTGAAGGATCCAGCCGGTCTCTTCGGGGATATTGGCGTACCAGTACAAGAAGTACTGGCTGAAGGCGATGTACGCCCAGAACACCATGAACGCGAAGAGCAGCTTGCCCATGTCGTGGCTGTGCTCACGGGTGTAAAGGCCCTTGAGCTTGCCGGCGCCGTAGATCATGGACATCAGCAGCACGAGCGTCGCCAGGCCGGCGACCATGCAGCCTGCGAAGAAGTACACGCCCCACATGGTGCTGAACCAGTGGAAGTCGAGGCTCTTGAGAAGGTCAATACCTGCGAACGCCGTCGCCAGCGCGAATGCGAGGATGCCCCACGCGCTCGTGCGCCCGGCCTTGTTGCTGATCCACTTGTCGCCGGTGCGGTCCTGCTGCTTGGTGTAGCCGGCCAGCCGCAGGGCCAGGTACGTCCACACCACGAAGTACACCGCGAGGCGTGCGTAGAAGAAATCACGATTGAGGAAGCCGCTCTTGGCCACCATGAGCACGTCGAACTTCGCACTCGCCGGGTCCATCATCTCCGGCGTCATCCACTTGAACAGCTTCGGCGCAAGCAGCACTACCGGGATCGCAAGCACCGCGCCCAGCGGCATCAAGCTCGCGACATTCTCCGCCTGGCGGCGCACCGTCACCGACCAGCCCGCCTTGACCAAGTGCATGATCAAGACGAATGCCAGGCACCCGAGCATGATCCCCATCGCGGCCGAGAAGCCCACGTGGTAACTGGCGATCGCGTGCTTCACCGCCTTGACGCCCGCCTCGCCCTCGGCCGGCATCAGCGCCTGCCATAGCGTGAGGCCGATGCACACCAAGCCCGCGAGGCCGAGCACCCCGTAGATCCCCACGCCCCAGCCGCTGGGCATGTGCGTGTTGTCGTGCGTGAGCAACGTCGGGTCCACCCCGTGCCCGCCGCCATGAGCGCCGCCCGCGGCGTTTGGCGCGTGGGCCGTGTCGTGTCCTTGATGCATGTCCGGTCGTGCGCTGATGGAACTCATGGCTTCACCTCTGGGCTCGCCGGCTTGTTGTTCTGTCGGGCCTTCTTCTCGGCCTCAAGCCGGAGGCGCTCCGCCTCTTCTTCCGCGGCTTTCTTCGCGTCCGCCGCGCGCTGATCCAAGAACGCGCGATGGGCCCGCTCAACCGCGGCGCTCACCTCGGCCCGCTTCTCGACCGGCACATCGCTGGTGATCTGCCCGTCTTGCGACGCCTGCAGGGCGCGGAAGTACGCCACCACCGCCCACGCGTCGCTCCCCTTCAGCGCGTGCCCGTAGCCGGGCATCCGCGCGCCGTACTCGACGCCGTAGCGAACGACGTGGAAGATGTACCCGTCCTTGGCGGTCTTGGCCGGGATCGTGCGCTTGGTGTTCGTCGCAGTGTCGGTGACTTCTTCCATCGCGCCGGGCTTGTACTTGGCGTCGTGGAAGTTCGGCAACGCGTAGGACCACTGCTCGCCGACCATACCCTTGCCGTAGCCGTCGTAGTTGTGGCAGACGGCGCAATAGACGTTGTACTTCTCGGCCCCGCGCGCCAGGAACGCGCTATCGACCGTGATCCCCGTGGGGATGCGATCCAGGAACGTGCCGTCGGCGTTGACGCCCTCATAGAACGCCGCGTCGTCACGCAGGTACGCCGCCCGCCCCGCGTCGCGCGCGTCGGTCGTCGCGCCGAACGCCACCGTCCCGCGCACCGTCGGACGCATCGCGCGACCGTCCTCAAAAAACTCGGTCGCTGTCTGCGGCTTGAACTTCGGCGAATCGTCCATGTCCGGCAGGAACTGGCGCGGCGGCTTCTCGAACCGATCGCTGCGGCACCCGCCGCTCAGCCCGCCCGCCACGCACACCAGCGACAACGCCACCAGCGTGATTAGTTTCCTCGTGCTCATGTGCGTGCCCTTCATTTCGCCCGTCGCTTTCATTCGCAAAGAAGCCCGTCGTGTACCCGTCATCACTCAGCGCGCCGCTGAACCTGCGCGCCGCTCAGTGGGCCGCGCGAACCTTGATCGGCGCGTCCATCTCTTCCTCCACCAGTTCGACCGCGATGGCACCGGCCTTTTCAAACATCGCCCGCACCGAATGCGGCTCGAACTTCTCGTCCACCGCCTCGATCGCGATGACGAACTTGTTGTCGCTCACGCCCAGGAACCGCTCGCTGCGCAGCAGCGGGTGATTCCAACGCGGAAGCGCGTTGAACACGAACATGCCGATCAGCGCGCTGAAGGCCGTGAACGCCACACCGATCTCAAACGTGACGGGCACGAGCACCTGCCACGCGTCGCTGGGCTTGGCCTGATGGATCAGCGGATACTCAACGTGCCGCACGTAGAACTGAAACGCAAAGCCGATGCACGCGCCAGTGAGGCCCAGGCACGCGACGAGGATCGGCAGCTTCGTGGGGCTCTGGCCCATGGCCTCTTCCATGCCGTGGACCGGGAACGGCGAGTAGACGTCCCACTGGCGATAGCCCGCGTCGCGGACCTTCTCCGCGGCGTGTGACAGATCGGCGGGGTTGGCAAACTCTGCGAGCACGCCGTGGACCACGGCCCCGGACTCGGTTTTGTAGACCTTCTTGCTGGCCATCAGACACCCTCCTTCGGCGCATCGGGCGTATGCACCACGCCGGCGGGCGTGCCGCCCGACGGATGATGCGCGTGGCCATGACCGTGACCGTGCCCGTAACCGTCCCAGTGCGGGTTGGCCTGGGGCATCACGTTCTTGATCTCGCTCATGGCAAACTGCGGCAGGAACCGCACGAACAACAGGTACAACGTCAGGAACGTGCCGCACGAGCCGACGAACGTCAGGATGTCCACCGGCGTCGCGAAGAACATGCCCCACTCGCTGGGCAGGAACGCGCGATGCAGCGACGTCACGATGATGACGAAGCGCTCGAACCACATGCCGATCGTCACAGCGAACGCGACGACGAAGATCGCCACCGGGCTCTGGCGGGCCCACTTGAACCAGAAGAGCTGCGGCGAGATCACGTTGCACGAGATCATCGCCCAGTACGCCCACCAGTATGGCGCGTACTTCAGCTCGCCGTCGGCACCGGTGATCGCGAAGAACGGCGGCACCAAGCGGTTGTACACGAACACGTCCTGCTCGTACTTGTTCGCGCCATACCACGCGACGAAGAACTCCATCGCGTACGCGAAGCCCACCATAAAGCCCGTGACCAAGATGATCTTGGCCATGTTCTCAAGGTGGCGCAGCGTCACCAGGTCCTTCATTCCCGGGAACAGCTCGCGCGACGGGATCAGCAGCATCAGCACCATCGCGAAGCCGCCGAAGATCGCGCCCGCGACGAAGTACGGCGGGAAGATCGTCGTGTGCCAGCCCGGCACCACGCTGGTCGCAAAGTCAAACGACACGATCGAGTGGACGCTCAACACCAGCGGCGTGCTGATGCCCGCGAGCATGAGATACGCCTTCTCGTACGTGTGCCAGTGGCGGGCGCTGAAGCGCCAGCCCATCGACAGCGCGCCATAGACCCGGGCGCGGATCATGTCCACGCGGATGTTGGCGATCGGCAGACGCTCGGCGTTCTCGCCCTGACGCATCAGCCGCAGGGCCGCGCGATCGCGCAGCGTCGCAAAGTCCGGGATCATGCCCATGTACCAGAACAGGGCCGAGACCGTCGCGTACGTGCTGACCGCGAAGACGTCCCACAGCAGCGGGCTGCTGAAGTTCGGCCAGATCGCGTTGGCGTTCGGGATCGGGAACAGCATCCACGTCATCCAGATTCGGCCGACGTGAACGCCCGGGAACGTGCCCGCGCAGATCACGGCGAAGATCGTCATCGCCTCCGCGGCGCGGTTGATGCTTGTGCGCCACTTCTGCTTCAAGAGACACAGGATCGCGCTGATCAGCGTGCCCGCGTGGCCGATGCCGATCCAGAACACGAAGTTCGTGATGTCCCACGCCCAGTCCACGTGGTTGTTCAGACCCCACACGCCCACGCCCGTGATCGCCAGGTACAAAATCATCAGCGGCATCAGGCCCGCGACGCCCGAGGCCAGCCCGAACGCCGGCATCCACCAGCGCCCCGGGCCCTTCTCGATGTACCCGCACACGGTCTCGGTAACGTCGCCGAACGTGCGATCCCCCAGCACCAGCGGCGCGCGCGTCGCCGGGTCCTCCACGAGCGAGCCGTCGCGCGTGATCGGGTCGTCCATCCGTGGCGGCTTCGGTGCCGGGATCATCCCCGCCAGCCGCTGCGCCGATGTCTGATCAGGATTGGTCGCACTCATGCATGCACTCCGCTCGCGGGCAGGACACCCAGCGAGAGCCTGTAGCCGTCCTCACCACGCGCCTTCACCGGGTCAATAAATCCGTGCTCGCCGACCTTCGCGGGCGTGTGGCCCGGCTCGCTGTGCCCGCCGCCGTCGTGCCCGCCGCCGTGACCGTGACCGAACGGGTCCTTCATCCGGGCCAGGCGCTCGGTCTTGCCGAGCTTGGTCAGCAGCTCGACATTCGGGTTGTTCACGCGCACCAGGTGGCTCGTGCGCGGGCGCGTCGCCAGGTACCCAAGCAGCAGGTACGCGCGGTTGTGCTCGCGCAGCGTGTAGACCTTCGAGCCCGTGCGCTTGCCGCCCGGGATCTCCGCGTCGTCGTACTCGCCCTTGCTGTCCAGGATGTCGCCAAACACGATCGCGTTCGTGGGGCACGCCTGCTGACAGGCGGTCTGCACCAGCCCATCGGGGAAGAAGTCTTCCGGCCGCTTGCCGGTGGACACCTTGTAATCGATCTTCGCCTCGTTCGTCCGCTGCACGCAGTACGAGCACTTCTCCATCACGCCGCGCGAGCGCACCGTGACGTTCGGGTTCTTGCCGAACTTGCTGATCTCATCGAGCTGCTTCCGCAGCCGCGGCGGGATCAAGTTATGGTTCGCCGGCAAGTTCTCCGTGACCGTCTCGCCCACCACGCCCTCGATCGACTCCTTCAACCCGCCCTGATACTTCGTCACGCCGTAGTCGAAGAAGTTGAAGCGGCGCACCTTGTACGGGCAGTTGTTGGCGCAGTACCGCGTGCCGATGCAGCGGTTGTACACCATCGAGTTGTGACCCTCGCTGGTGTGTACCGTCGCGTTCACTGGGCACACCACCTCGCACGGCGCCGCCTCGCAATGCACGCACGCCACCGGCTGGTTCAGCAGGCCGTCCGGCTCCTCAACGCTCCCGCGGAAATAGCGGTCCACGCGGATCCACGCCATCTCGCGGCCCTTGTTCACCTCGATCTTGCCCACGATCGGGATGTTGTTCTCCGCCTGACACGCGATCGTGCAGACGTTGCACCCGGTGCACGAGCTCAGGTCGATCGTCATGCCCCACTGCGGCCCGCGGTCGTACGCCGCGACGCCCTCCGTCGGACGGTTCGCCCGCGCGCCGCTATAACCCTTCTCGCGATTGCGATTCGGGTCCTGATACACCGGCACCAAGGCCGGCATGTGATTCAGCTCGCCACCCTCCAGCCGCTCGCCAAGCGACAGCGTCTGCGGCCGGCCGTACGAGTCGGGCTTGGTCATCATCGGCGCATCGCCGAAGTTGTCCCACGCCGCCTTGTCCAGTTCGCGGACAATGGCGCGCCCTTCCATGCTGCCGTGAAGCTGCGTGACGCTGATCGGATACCACCGGTCGCCAGTCTCGCTGGGCTTGATCGACGCGCCAGAGGCCATCATCGGCGATGAGCTGTCGCGCAGAGGGTTGACATCAAATCCCGCGCCCGCGCCAACGAGTCCGACGGTCTTGCGCCCGTAGCCCATCGGCAGCACCACGGTGTTGTCCGGCATGCCCGGCACCGCCCACACCGGCAGCGTCACCGTCCGCCCACCGCCCCCACCACCGGCACCCGAGCCGCCGACGCTGAGCTCGACCATCCGGCCCGAGGGCTTCTTGTCCGTCTGCGGCGACTGCATCACACCCAGCGCCCGCGCCGTCTTGGGCGACATCAGGGCCGCGTTGTCCCACACCATCTTGCTGGCGGTGTCCGGCAGTTCCTGCATCCAGCCGTTGTTGGCGAAGCGTCCGTCGCGCATCATGCCCGAGACAAACACGACTTCCAGCTTGTCCTGCGTCGGCGCCGGGGCCAGCGTCGCGCCCGAGGCCAACCGCCCGAGGCTCGCGTACTGCGGCACCGGCGTCGCGGTCTCTGCCGCGCTCGGCGTCACGCCATCGATCACGCCATTGTGCAGGAAGCGCCGCCAGCGCTTGTCAAACTCGCCATCGCTGATCGTGCCGATCGCGCTCTTCCAGGTGTCCTGCACGAGCTTGTGCCCGTCGCTGGGGATGCCCGCGATCATCGCGAGCACTTCGATTTGGCTGCGACCGTCGTACAGCGGCGCGATCATCGGCTGCGTGAGCGAGGCGGTGCCGTCGTTGGCCGTCGCGTCGCCCCAGCTCTCAAGGTAATGCGCCGCGTTGAGCCGCACCGTCGCCAGCTCGCTGGTCTCGTTGCGATCAACGCTGAGCGTGACCCGCGTCGTCGCCTTCTTCATCGCCTCAGCGAACTTCAGGTTCCCCGGCGCGTCATACGCGGGGTTGACCTCAAGGCACACCAGCGTGCTCACCTTGCCCGCATTCAACAGCTCAACGCACTGCGTGAGGTCCGCGTATGAATCGGCGCCCTGATCGCGTCCCATCGGGCGATAACGGATCGTCGTGCCCACATTGCCAAGCGCCGAGTTCATCGCGACGCACAGGGCATGGACCCATGCGGGCTGCGTGTCACCGGCCATGACGATCGACTTGCCAAGGTTGTCGGCATTGAGCAGGTCCGCCGCGATCTCGTCGGCGTACATCTGGGCCTCGCCCTCGAGCTTGGGGCTCAGCGCGTTCATCGCGCCCAACAGCGCCTCGCTGCCCCGCGCGGCCCGCGAACGCAACACCTTCTGCGCCACCGCGACCACAACGCCCGGAATCTGGCTCGCCGGCAGACGCAGGCGATGATCAGCGGTGCCGCCGGTGACGGTGAACGCGCTCTCGACACAGTACAGGCGGCTCATGGCCTGCTTGGCCCGCAGCACGCGCCGTGAGGCGCCCCAGCCGCGTGAGTTGCTCAGCGCGCCGGGCTCGTACTGCAGGAAGTCGCGATCAAATGACACCACAACGCTCGCCTTGGACACGTCGAGCACATCGGTCATCGGCGTGCCGAACGCCGCGGCTGTTCCCTGGCTAACCCCCGCGCTGGTCGCGCTGTCCCACACGAACCAGCGTGCCTTGGTCCACTTGCTCAAAATCTGGTCGCGCAAGCGATCCCGCGTCGGGCTCGTGCGCTTGTCCACGACGAACACCAAACCCTCGCCGCCGTTCGCGTCGTACTGGTTGAAATGACCCGGCTGGTTCCATTCCGCCCAGACCTTGGCCTCCTCGGCCTGACGCGTCTTGAACGCGTCGTCAGTCTCCGTCGCGAGCTTCACGCTCGTGCGGGCCGCGTTGTTCGCCCAGCCCGCGACGAACGGGTACCCCGTCGCGCTCTCGCCCGCCCCGGACACCAGCACCGGCTCCATCAGTCGGTCCGGGTCGTACAAGCCCAGCACGCTGGCCTGCGACCACACGCTGCTCTTGCCCTGATTCACCGGGTGCAGCGGGTTGCCCTCGATCTTCGTCGGCCGGCCCTCGTGCGTCTCGACCAGCAGCCCCTCAGCCCCGCCGCCGGGCAGCGGCATCGTCGTCGCGTAGAACAGCGGCTTGCCCTGCTTGATGTCCTCCGGCACATCTTTGCTGTACGGCAGGATCTTGTGATCCGGCCGGCGACAGCCCGGCATCGACGCCGCGCCCGCCAAGGCCAGGCTCGCGCCCATGAGCTTCAAGAACGTGCGGCGGCTGCCCGCCAGCAGCTCGCTGGCGCCACTGGGAAACTCGCGTTCCAGGAAATCACGAAACTCCGGCGTGTCCGAAGCGTCTTCCAAGCCGCGCCAATACGCCTGCCCGCTCACGCCCACCAGCTCCTGCGCCGTCCGCGGCGTATGCACCGGTTTGCCCTGCTTCGAACTCGTCGGACATTGATCAATCATGGTTCACCTGGGTGAGTCGCGAGTCGCAAGACGCGAGTCGCGAGTTGAATCTCAAACCATCGTCCAAAGCCATCGCACGCACGTCACTCGCGACTCGAAACTCGCGACTCAGTAATGGCACGCCGCGCAGTTTTCCGGCGCGTGGATCTTGCGTTCCTCGTAGAACTTCGCGCCCTCGCTGGCCAGGCCCGTGAGGCCGAGCTGTGCCTGGCGGTCTTCGATCTCGAACAGGCGCGTGACCTTGTCCTTGGGCTGGAGCGAGGGCTCGGGGTTGCGATGGCACTCCAGGCACCAGCCCATGCTCAACGGCTCATGCTGCCAGACTTCCGGCTGGCGGGCGATGTTGCCGTGACAACTGATGCAGGAAACCCCGGCCGCGACGTGGGCGTGATGCGGGAAGTTGCGGACATAGTCCGGCAGCTTGTGTACGCGGCGCCATTCGATGGGCTCGTCGGACGCGTACGCGTCACGCACGAACTGCGTCTTGGTCTTGTGGTCGGCGTTCGTCGCCAGCTTGGTCAGACGCCCGTCGGCGTGACAGCCGACGCATGTCGCGACGTTGGGAATGTTGGCCTCAGCCGAGGTCTCGACATTCGTGTGGCAGTAGCGACAATCCATTCCCAGCTTGCCGGCATGGAGCTGGTGATTAAAGCCGCCGCCGGGCTGCTTGGGCATGTAGCCGACATCCCAGTACTTGGGGGTAAACGTGTACCAGACCGTGCCGACGACGAGCGCCAACGTCGCGACACCGCCGCCGGCAAGCAGCGTGGGCAGGGCGTTGGTCCACTTGGGAAAGACGGTTGACACGAGCAAACTCCTGGAACAATCAGCCTTCAGTTCTCAGCTTTCAGCCGTCAGCCTGAGAACACCAAGTCGGGAGCGGTTGCGGATACCCTTGGAATCAGACGATTTTTATGGGGCCCTGTCAAAACTCCACAGAGACATTCTCGCCGGATCGCAATTTTTCCTTCGCCAGCGTAGTCTCCTTCGGTCCTTCGGTGCAACTGAACGTAGAAGGAGCCGTGCAAAATCCTGTTCCGACCCGTACGGACCCTGAATCTTCTAGAAGACTTGCCATGACCACCAACACCATTTCCGCTCCGATCGTGCCGGGCAACGCCAAGGCTCCTTGGACGCCGCTGACCCCTGCGGGTCCGTTGCTGGGGCCGGTGCTGGCCGTCGCGCTCTCAACCGTGGTCGCGATGTGGGTGGTCTGGTTTCTGACACACATGCCGGCGACGATCGCGTGGTTCCCGGCCGGAGTCACCGGGCCGCTGCTGCTGTCGATCATGCTTGTGGTCATGACGATGGGGCTGAGTCGGGTGCCGTCAAAGCGCGGGCCGGTGGTCGGTCTGCTGGCGGGGTTGTTGGTCGGCGCGGTAAATCTGCTCATCCTGGGCTCAAAAATCACGCAGACGGTGGAATCAGACGGGCGCGCGGTCGCCGCGGCGGGCGCTGAGGGCCTGCGCCCCGACGCCGGTGTGATCGTGCTGGGGTTCATGGGTTTGTGCGCCGTCGTCGGCGTCATTGCCGGGATCGTCGGCTCGCGCCTCGCTTCGGCTCGACAAACCCCCGCTGAGGGGGCCGGCGTCTGGCACGGCCGCGTCGCGGCGGTCTCGTGCATCGCCGTGATCCCATTGCTGGCCCTCGGCGGCATGGTCACGTCCACCGGCTCCGGCCTTGCGGTGCCCGATTGGCCCGGCACGTACGGCGCGAACATGTTTCTGTTTCCGATCTCGCTGATGGCCGGCGACGCGCGGATTTTTCTTGAGCACTCGCACCGGCTGTTCGGCGTCATGGTCGGCGTGTGCTGCGTGCTGCTGACGCTGTCCACGTTCGTCACGCATCGCGGCCCCGGCGCCCGCGGCTTGCGGCTCTTCAGCGTCGTGCTGCTGGCCCTGGTGATCGCGCAGGGCCTACTCGGGGCCCAGCGCGTCACCTCCGGGATCGCTCAGGGCGTGGTCACCGGGCCGCAGAGTTGGGGCGTGGCGCACGGCGTGCTGGCGCAGACGTTCTTTGCACTCTTAGTCGCGTTCGCCGCGCTGTGCTGGCCGCGCCGTGACGCAGCGGCGGTTGCTTCAGGGGAGGTGCAAAGCACGCCGCGGGCGTACGGATTCATCAACAAGGCGAGCATCGCGCTGGTGATTTCGATCTTTATCCAGCTTGTCATGGGCGCGCTGTACCGCCACCTAGGCCAAACGCACGCGCTGTACACCCATGTAGTGTTCTCGCTGGTGGTCGTCGGGCTCGCGGTGGCCTGCGCGATGTGGATGCTCAAACGCAAGGACGAGGCCCGCGTCTACAAGACCTTGGGCCACGGCCTGCTGCACAGCGTCGGTTTCCAGTTCATCCTGGGCTGGGTCGCGTTGCTCCTGGTCATGACCGGCACCGGCAAGCCCGCGATTGTGATGCCCGGCGAGCTGCAAGTGGCGGACGCGATCACCACGGAAGTGGCGGTGAAGGCGTTGGTTCGCACCATCCATCAGGCGAACGGGGCGGTGCTGCTCGCACTGGCGGTCTTGGCGATCGTTTGGCCGAGGCGGATGGCCAAGGCGCACTGAACACCGAGCCGTTCAGCGGCACGATTCAGATTCACCCCGCAACCGGCGAGCGATTTCACCCGATAATCAACGTGGGCAATGTCTGCACGGCGCTGGCAATACGCGCTCGGCGGACGGCGTTGATCTGTCACGCCTCACGCCTCACGCCTCACGCCTCACGCCTCACGCCTCACGTCTCACGTCTCACGTCCTCTACGGAGACTCCTCATGCAGCCGACCATCTCCACACGCAACGACGCACCCGCGAGCACGCCGTCGCGGGTGAGCGATTCGATGAGCACGTTCAACCCGAAGAACTTCGGGTTTGAAGAGGCGCGCCATCTGCTCTGGCGGGCCGGCTTCGGCGGCACCGCTTCGCAGATCAACACGTTGGTGAACTGGGGTCTGATCAAGTCGGTGGACTACCTCGTGGACTATCACAAGGTGGTCTGGGACAAGCGTGACCCGGAGTTCCGCTCGGACATCATGGGCCCACCCACGCCCGAGCAGCGGCGCGAGGCCGAGATGGCCCGCAAGCTCCCCAACGGCATCGACAAGGAAACGGCGCTAGCCAAGATCCGCGTGATGCGGCAGAACGCCGAGCAGGACGACCGGGCCCAGATGCGCGAGGTGCAGCACTGGTGGCTGACGCGGATGATCGAGTCGCCCCGCCCGCTGGAGGAGAAGCTCACGCTGCTGTGGCACGGGCACTTTGCCACCAGCTACCGCACGGTGGAAGACAGCTACCACATGCTGAAGCAGAACCAGTTCCTCCGCCAGAACGCGGCGGGCAACTTCGGCGATCTGCTCTTTGGCATCATCCGCGACCCGGCGATGATCGCGTATCTGGACAACAACGACAGCCGCAAAAACCGACCCAACGAAAACCTCGCCCGCGAACTGATGGAGCTGTTCAGCCTCGGCGTCGGCAACTACACCGAGAAGGACATCAAGGAAGGCGCGCGGGCGCTTACCGGGTTCACGTTCAAGGACGACACCTTCGCGTTTGAGCGCAACAACCACGACCCAAATCCCAAAACCATCCTCGGGCGCAGCGGCCCGATGGACGGCGACGACTTCGTCAAGACGATCCTGGAGAAGCGCGAGTGTGCGCAGTTCTGCGCCACCAAGCTCTACAGGTATTTCGTGCATGATTTCCCGTGCGGGCGCAAGACGCTGGACGACGCCGCGAAGCGCGTGATCAGCGAGATGGCGACCCAGCTTCAGGCCAATCGCTATGAGCTCAAGCCGGTGCTCAAGCGGCTGTTCACCAGCCAGCACTTCTACGAACTCAGCCATCGCAACGAGCAGATCAAGAGCCCGACGCAACTGGTCGTCGGCGCGGTGCGCTCGATGAACACGCCGGTGCGAGATCTGTCGCGTGTGTGTGACGCGATGGGTCGGATGGGCCAGGACATCTTCTTCCCGCCGTCGGTCAAGGGGTGGGACGGCGGGCGGGCGTGGATCAACACCGCGACGATGTTCGTGCGCCAGAACCTGATGGTCTTCCTGCTCACGGGCAAGCGCCCCGAGGGCAAGGACCCGCTGGCGGGCGACGAACGCTTCGACGCGCAGGCGATGCTCACGGAGTTGCGCCTGGCGTACCCCGAGATGAGCGAGAACAACCCCAGCGCGACGCTCGACGCGATCCTGCGGTTCACGATCGGGCGTACGCAGCCGGCGGGGCGGGCCGAGCTCGACGGCTTCATGGCGTCGCAAGGCAAGAAAGACCTCAATACGTCGATCACCGAGCTGCTGCTCCTGATCACGGCGATGCCGGAATATCAGTTGTGCTAGCGCGTCGGCAATCGGGATTGGGCAATCGAGAATCGTGAGAGTTCGAAACTCGCCCAGCCTCCCGAGTTCCACGAGCCCCTTCCTTTTCATGCTCATGTTCGCGTTCATGTTTTTCCTGGAGCCTCCCCATGTCCCACGATCCGCTGAACGCATTCACACGCCGCGAGTTTGTCCGCTCGGGCCTCGTGCTGGCCAGCGCCAGCGTGATGTTGCCGAGCTTCATCACGCGCTCGGCCTTGGCGATCGCGCCGAAGGACGGCGTGACGAGCATCGCCGGCGTGCCGGATGAGCGTGTGCTGGTGGTCATTCAGCTCTCGGGCGGCAATGACGGGCTCAACACCGTGATCCCGTACATGGACAGCGGCTACGCCAAGGCGCGTCCTTCGATCGGCCTCAAGGCTGACAAGGTGTTGAAGCTCAGCAAGAGCGATGTCGCGTTCCATCCCTCCATGGCGGGCGCGGCGGATCTGTACAACGAGGGCATGCTGAGCGTCATTCAGGGCGTGGGCTATCCGAACCCCAACCGCTCACACTTCAAGAGCATGGACATCTGGCACACCGCCGACACCACCGCCAGCGGCGACGGCTGGCTGGGGCGGTACTTTGACTCCGAGTGCTGCGGCTTTGGCAAGGGCGAGTCGGGCACTGCGGAACAGACGATCAAGAAGGACGCCAACCCGCAGGTGGGCATCGCGATCGGGCGCGAGGCACCCCTGGCGATGAAGGGTCGCGTGATCATTCCGATCAGCTTTGAGTCGGCGGACCTCTTCCGCTGGACGGGGCGCGATGTGAACGAGAAGCTTGGCGACCCATATGCGCGAATCGCCGCCGCGGAGGCCGGGGCGAATACGGATCCGGACAGCAACGCGGGCTTTTTGACGCGGACGGCGCTGGATGCGCAGGTCAGCAGCGCGACGATCCGCAGGGCCGTGGCGACCAAGGCGCGAGTGAACTACCCCGATGGCGAGCTGAGCCGCCAGTTGCAAATGGTCGCCAGCATGATCGCGGCGGGCCTGAAGACCCGCGTTTATTACGTCTCGCTGGGCGGCTTTGACACGCACTCAGGTCAGGGCAACGAGAACGGGCGGCACGCGAACCTGCTCCGGTTCTTCTCCGGCGCGATGCGGGCGTTCTACGCCGACCTCAAAGCGCAGGGCAACGACAACCGCGTGCTCACCATGAGCTTCAGCGAGTTCGGACGGCGCGTCGGCCAGAACGCCAGCGGCGGCACCGACCACGGCACCGCGGCCCCGATGTTCCTCGCCGGCCCCATGGTCAAGCCCGGCGTCTTCAACGACCACCCGTCACTCACCGATCTTGATCAGGGCGACCTGAAGTACACCGTGGACTTCCGCACCGTCTACGCCAGCGTGCTGGAAAAGTGGCTGAAGACTGACAGCAAAGCGATCCTTGACGGGGCGTACAAACCCGCGGACGTGCTGAAGAATGTCTGAGCGAAGCATGAAGACTCAGCGGAACGGACGCCGGGGCTGAGGCTCTGCGAAGCCCCGGGTCGAGAACATCGCGACTCACGCGAGGCGGGTTGTCGCTCGCACCGCGCGCAAAGCGTGCTCAACGCGTGTCGCGGGCGCTGACATCTCGCGTTCGCGTGGTATGCTCCGTCCGTGTCGCTGCGCTACTGGCACAAACTCGCGATCCTCATCAGCCTCGTCGCTCTGGGCGGCGTGGTGCTCACGGCGTCGTACGCGCACGTGCTGAGCCGGCAGGCGATGGCCCGTGGCGATGACGACGAACGCGCGTTGGCTCAAGCACTGCTCGCTGGCGCGTCAGAGTTGATCGGCGGCGCGATGCCCGCGCGGGCGCAATCGGGCGCCTCGGTGCCCGCCGTTGCGCAGGCCGCGACTGCGGACGAGGACCAGCTCAAAGCTACGGCGGAACGAGTTCTCGGTGCGATGTTCAGTGGCGAAGTGCGGGCTGAATCGCAGATCGAGCGGGTGACGGTCTGGCGGATAGATGCGAAAAAGCTGGTGCCTGTCTACGTGCATTCGCAGGCCTCGACATCGACGCCCGACGTCAAGCCGCCCCCGGCGGAGCCGCTGCCCGCGGACCTTCAAGAGCACCTGCTGACGATCGTGCCCAAGCCCGGCAAGCCGATGGCACGTCGCGAGGAAGACGACTTCCGCACTCGTGTCGGCCCGGCGCTCTATCGGCCGGTGCTCGACGGTGACGGCCAGTTTGTCGCGTGGATCGTCGCGGAGCTCGCCGGCGAGCACGAGTCGCGGCTTGAGTCTGCCCGGAGCAGTCTGGTCACGTTCGCGATCACGCTCTCATGCGGGCTGTTGCTGGTCAGCGCCGCGGCGGCGTGGATGTTCGGTCGGCGCATGCGGGAGCTTGGGGCCGCGATGGCCCGCGTCGGTGATGGTCACAGCGACGTATACCTTGACGACGAATCGCACGATGAGATGGGCGATATCGCGCGGGCCGCGAATCGCACGGCCCGCACGCTACGCGAGACACACGACCTGCGAAAGTCGATGCGACTGGCGGAGCAGGTGCAGCGGGCGCTGCTTCCCGCCGACCCGCCCAAGCTGCCGGGCTTGCAGATCGCGCACTTCTGCGATTACTGCGACGAGGTCGGCGGCGACTACATTGACTACATCCCCGTTGGCGATGGCGAGCAACCCGACGGCTGGGCGGTCGTCGTCGGCGATGGCACGGGCCACGGCGTCGGGGCGGCGCTGCTCATGGCTACGGCTCGCTCAGTGCTGCGCACGCATCCGCTGCGCTTCAGTGAGCTGGCCCAGAGCGTCGGCCTCATCAACCGTCGAATCTGCGAGCAGGTGCCTGATGGCAAGTTCGTCACACTGTTCATGCTCGTGTTCAGCGCGGATGCCAAACGCATCTGCTGGCTGAGCGCCGGGCACGACGAGGCGATCCTGCTGGACCCGCTCAGCACCGAGTTCGCCGAGCTGCGCGGGAGCGACGTGCCCCTGGGCGTCGAGGCGTCGTGGGAGTTCACGCATCACACCCGCCAGAGCCCGCTGGCCCGTGGCACCGTCATCGTCATCGGCACCGACGGCATCTGGGAGATGCGCAACGCCGGCGAGCAGATGTTCGGCAAAGATCGGCTCAAACGCATCATGCGCCGAGCCGCGAGCGAATCGGCGGCGGAGATCGGCAAGCAGATTCTCGAAGCGCTGCACCAGCACCGGGGCGAGATGCCGCCGCAGGATGACGTGACGTTCATCGTGATCAAGGTGGACGGCTGAACGCCGCGATTGTCGGCGGGCGCTTCGCGGCGCGGTGTACTGTGTGACGTCTGATCAGTACCGCCACACGGACCCACGCATGAAGAAATCACCCCGTACATCCCAGCCGTCGAGCGGCTCCACCTCGCCCCGCCCCGCGTCGCACCCGACGCAGAACACGCTGGGGCGCGAGGTCGCGGCCCGCTCGTGCGAGCTGCTCGCCGCTCGCCTCGCCGACTCGCTGGACCTCTACGCCTCGCTCAAGCAGGCGCACTGGAACATCCGCGGGCCGGGGTTCGTCGCGCTGCACGAACTCTTTGACAAGGCCGCGGGCGCAAGCCAGGAATGGGCCGACGAGATCGCGGAGCGCCTGCGGCAACTCGGCAGCGAGGCGATCGGCACGCCGGGCGTGGTCGCGGAGCGCTCAACGCTGCCGACATATCCGCTGGGCGTGTTCGATATCGAGTCACACCTGCGGGCAAGCTCGGGCGTGCTCTCACGCTACAGCCGCGGCTGCCGCGACGCGACCGCGGAGACCGCCGAATCCGGCGACGACTTCACGGCGGACCTCTTCACGCAGATCGGGCGTGAGGCAGAGAAATATCTTTGGATGATTGAGTCGCATCTGGGGTGAGCGTTACTCGCGCTCAGCAGCCGACGCCGAACCCACCGCCCGACAACGAAACAGGCCCCGCGAAGATCGCGGGGCCTGTCGTTCATTCTCTGCGGTGTCGAACGGAGTCTCAGCCGTTGATGGCCGTGACCTTCACCTTGGTGTAGGTCTGGCGGTGGCCGGTCTTCTTCTTGAAGCCCTTGCGACGCCGGAACTTGTGGATGAAGATCTTGTCGCCCTTGACCAGCGGCTCGATCACCTCGACGGTGACGCTCGCGCCGGAGAGGTACGGGATACCGACGCGCCCGCCAGCGTCGCCCTCGCCGCCGAGGACGAGCACCTGGGAGTACGTGTGCGACTCGCCCACGCTGGCCTTGCCCTCTTTGAGGAGGTCGACGAGCATGATCTCGTCCTTCTCGACCATGCGCTGGCCGCCACCTTCAACGATCACTGCGTACATAGAAAACTCCAAACCGCACGGACGGGGGGTCTCAGACGCCGAGGCGAACACGCCTCGACCGGACCGGCTTCACAAGGCCCGCTTTGTGCCGGGGAGGATGATAGGCCAGTGGGTGAGCGCGGCCAACAGCTGCGCCCAAATGGACTGCGACTCACTGCCACCAGCCGTACTTTGTCTTACAGCCGGAAGCCACCGCAGGCCATCCGGTCGCCGGCGGAGTGCCGGGCCAGTTCGGAGCAGCGGGCGGAGGACTCACGGGGCAGCCGCCAGCACCGACACTCCAAGTGCATTCAGTGATCTCGACGACGTAGCAACCGAGCGTCGGATGAGTCGGCGCACCGGTGGGACACGGCGCGACGAGGATCTTGCGCGTCACCGTACAGGTACAGACGCCGGTCGCGGCGTTGTGCTGACATCCGATTCCTTCGGGCCTCCCCGGATTCGTCACCGGGACGCCTGGCGCTGCCGGAAGCGCGGGCATTGGCGTCAAAGTCGGCGCAGGATTTGTGGGCACCGTCCAGGGCACCCAAGTCCGCGCGAACAACATCACGCAGCCACGGTCCTTTGAGAAGATCCTGGATCCTGGAATCGCGAAGTCGTACTCATAATATCGATAGAGGAATGGATCCCATAGTTGAACACCCTCAACCGATAAGCTACTGACAGTACCCTCGATTCCGTCAACAAAGCAGACGAACCCGCCAAGGTTCGCTTGGATCATCGGGAGCGAGCCATAGACGCCAAACGCGATGTCGTACCGAGTGGTCAGAGGTGGATAGCCATGCTCAACTTGTTTCTGTTGGATCAGCCGCTCGAGCTGATCCACGCGGCTCTCAGCACCGCTCAACAGTTGCTGAGCTTCCGTCACTGGTGTGCAAGATTCGATCGCCGTCGGCAGAGTCGCGGCCATGTCGTTTCGCGCATTGTGGGCGCGAACTAGCTCCGCTTCGGTCTGGGCCGCGACGTAGTCGACCCACACGACGGGTCCGTTACTCGTCATGCCAGTATTCACAACCGAGTTGCCACGGTTCGCGCCAACCGGCAGGCTGATACTCCCGAGCTTGCCATCGCGAAACCACGCGTCGGAGACGACTCCGGGCGGCGAATCAAAGATCATGTCAATGTGCGTCTGATACCCAATAGGATTCGTCACCGGGTCCGTGACAAACTTCCCATCGATCATTGAGTCCCTCAGCGCGTCTCGCTTGGCCTCGAACGGGCTGCCCTCTTGGGCATAGATGATGTCCGTGTCACAATCAGCCGGATCAATGATATTCAACCGCTCAAGTGTCGCGCGAGTCGACCGCAGCGGGTTGAACAGCGGCGATTGCCACGCCGGCTGAGTGAAGATCACGGTCTGTGGATCACCGGACTCCACCCGCTGCCAGAACGCGATCGACCACCGACGTGCTTCCTCACGCTGGGCAGCGGTCGTCTTGCCGTAGAAGGCGTCCATGAAGTTCGACTGAGCGCCAGCGACTTGCTGCGCCGACGCGCTCCCGCAGCACGCCAGCACAACGAACAGACTTCGAGTCACGATCGACGTTCTATGCATTCGACACCTCCATCGAACCTGTATTAAGAGCATCGGGCGAACTGAGTCCCCGATGCCGCAGCAATTTTAGATTATCACAAGATGCCCCGCGCGGTACGCCAGCGTGCATAAATCCTCGCACATGGCGAAGTTATACACAAACGCCCCCCGTACAGGGGTTAATCTTCTTGAACTACGGTTGCTTCACACGCGGCCCGTTCGGGCGCGAGTGTGAACTCAACGACGCTGCCTAAAGGCTTCGGGTTCCAATGGACCCGTTCGCCAAGTTTGCTTGATGCCTCATGCCTCGATGCCTTCGGCGCATGTCACACCGCAGACCGCTCGGCAGCCAAACGATGATGACGAAGAAGGCATCAAGCCACGAGGCACCGAGGCATGAGTCTCAGCCCTTGGCCGCCGCGGTGGCTTCGCGATCGCGTCCCTGGCGCTCCGACCGCTTGCGAGCGCCCTCATCGAGCAAACGCTTGCGCATGCGGACGCTCTTGGGCGTGATCTCAACGAGCTCATCGTCTTCGATGTACTCAAGCGCTGCTTCCATGCTCAGCTTGCGCGAGCCCTTGAGCACGACGGTCGCTTCCTTGGCGCTGACGCGGAAGTTGGTGAGCTGCTTGAGTCGCACGATGTTGACGGGGATGTCGTTATCGCGGTTGTGCTCACCGACGATCTGCCCGGCGTAGACCTTCTGCTGCGGCTCGACGAAGAGGAAGCCGCGGTCCGAGAGGCCTTCGCAGGCATATGTGGTCACGTCGCCGCTGTCGGTGGAGATCATGACGCCCTGAGCGCGATGGATGGTCTCGCCGTGGGCGGGCGCGAACTTCAGGAACGAGTGGTGCATGATGCCTTCGCCCTGCGTCGCGGTGAGGATCTTGCTGCGCAGCCCGATCAGCCCGCGGCTGGGGACCTCAAACTGCAAGTGCGTCAGCGTGTCGGAGCGCTGGTCCATGTTCTTCAGCTCGCCGCGGCGACCGCCGACGAGCTCCATCACCGCGCCGACGCTGGTCGGCGGCACGTCGATGACGAGCAACTCGATCGGCTCGCAGAGCACGCCGTCGATGTCCTTCATGATGACCTCGGGCTTGCCGACCGAGAGCTCGAAGCCCTCGCGGCGCATGGTCTCAAGCAGGATGCCCAGGTGAAGCAAGCCGCGACCGCTGACCGCGAACTCTTCGGCGCTGCGGCCCTGGCCAATGCGCATGGCGACGTTCGTCTGACACTCGCGCTCCAGGCGATCACGAATCTGGCGGCTGGTGACCTTGTCACCCTCCTGCCCGCCGAAGGGCGAGTCGTTCACGCGGAAGACCATCGTGATCGTCGGCTCGTCCACCGTCACCGGCGGCAAGGGTAACGGGGCGCTGGGCTCGCAAAGCGTGTCGCCGATGTCCACCGACTCAAGCCCGACGACGGCGCACAGGTCACCCGCGTGTACTTCATCAGCCTCGACACGGCCGAGGCCCTGGAAACGGTACAGCTTGCCCACGCGGCTCGTGACCGTCTTGCCGTCCTTCTGCTTGATGCTCACGACTTGCTGGCCGGGCTTGATCACGCCGTTGTACACACGACCGATGCCGATGCGCCCGACGTAATCCGAATAGTCGAGCGTCGTGATGAGCATCTGGAGGTTGGCGTTCTTGTCGTCCTTGGGCTGGGGCACGTTCTTGATGATCGCCTCGAACAGCGGACGCAGGTCGCCCTGACGCCCGGCCACCGCCTCATCAACGTTCGTCGTCGCCCAGCCCTCGCGGGCGCTGGTGTACACCACCGGAAAGTCCAGCGCGATCTCGTCAGCGCCGAGTTCAATCAGCAAGTCAAAGACCTCGTTGTGTACCGCGGCCGGACGCGCGCCCGGGCGATCGCACTTGTTCACGACCACCAGCGGCTTGAGCCCGAAGCCCAAGGCCTTGCCCAGCACGAAGCGCGTCTGCGGCATCGGGCCGTCGAACGCGTCAACCAGCAGGAGCACGCCGTCGGCCATGCGGAGCACGCGCTCGACCTCGCCGCCGAAGTCGGCGTGGCCCGGGGTGTCGATGATGTTGATGAGGATCTGCTTGCCGGCCTCGGGGCCCTCGGTCGGCACATACCGCACGGCACAGTTCTTTGAGAGGATCGTGATGCCGCGCTCGCGCTCGAGCGGGTTGCTGTCCATGATGAGGCCATGCTGGCCACCTTGGAGCTTTTCCAACTCGCCGGCGCGGAACTGGCCGCTCTGGAAGAGGAGCTTGTCAACGAGGCTGGTCTTGCCGTGGTCAACGTGGGCGATGATGGCGACGTTGCGGATGCTGTGAAAGTCAGACATAAGTGGCTCGGGGGGCAGGGATCTGGGGATCAGGGGACCAAGGGATCAGGGGAGAGGCAGGAACACGGATCTGCCAACCACACGTCGGCGATCGGCCAAACGCCGATTCGTCAACTCTCACACCGCGCCACGCTCGGGACCGACCCGAACGCGGCGCATGCTGAAGCGGTTGGCTTGCTGACGCCGACCACGCGCGATGCCACCCCGGCCCGCCAAAAGGCTCGCTCAGACCATTCTAGGCTCGCGAGAGGTCACTCAGGCTTGTTCGGCGTCACACCGCCGAGCTGGATGCGCAGCCGCAGGTGTACCGCCGCACCGGTTTCGGCGGCCGCCCCGCCGCCCGCGCCATCTGCCCCCCCACCGATCACGCCGGCCGCGGCTTTCGACGGCTCGATCCAGGCGTCCCAGGAGACGCCGCGGACGCGGGCCAGCAGGGCGCCGGGGGGCGTGCCGGGCCCGAACATCACGGGGACCGCTTGGCGCACAGGCGCGACACTGAGGATCGCCCGCGACAGCCAGAGTCGCGACGCGCCGCCGGCCTTGAGCGCCGTCTGGATGCGTGCTGTCATGTTTTCCGCCGCGACGCGTTCGCGCTCGATCGACGCCGCGTCTCCGAGCGTCAATCCACTCGGATCTTTGCCTTGGGCGCAGATCGACCCCACGCTCCAGCCGTCGGCGGCTCGCCACCACGCCGGGGCACGCTGCGACAACAGCCGCAAGTAAAAACTCCCGATCGCCGGGCGGATGAGTGTGGACCGCGCGGCACCAGCGGGCGCATCGTCAAACGCAAGCTCTCGCCCCGGTGCGAATCGCGCGGGGCCGCTGATACTCGCGGTCTCAAAGACTGACGCGATCTTGGTCATCACGCCGTCAAATCCCTGCCCAGCGGACGCGTTTGCGCCGGCGGGCGCCTTGGCATCGCACAGTTGCTGCGCCAGCAGCAATCGCCACGCCGCTTGTGCGTCGTCTCGCTTCACGTCCGTCGCCGGCTGCACGCTCATGACCGAGATCGCGCCGACGCACGGGCTCATGGCGCGCCGAACCAGCACGCTCGCCGGCGCCACGCCCACCGACGCCACCGGGTCGTCGCTGCCTTGAAACACCTCGATCAGCGTCGAGCCTGACTCCGGCGTCAGCTCATTGAGCAACACATCCGGCGTGCGCGGCACCGTAGTCGCCAGCACCCCCGCGCCAACCCACGTCGCCAGCCCCTGAAACTCGATGTGCTCGTCATCAGCATGACCCGCGAGCATACCGAACTCACCCCAGCCGCCCAGCCGCTCGATCACCACCGCCAGCGCGCCAGAGGTCACCTCTTTCACCAGCGTGCGATACGCGTCGGTGTGACTAAGGCGCGCGATGTGACCGGGGTCGTTCACCCGGGCCGCGCCGTCCGGCGAGCCGGCGTTGCTGATCGGCTCGCCCGCGAGCACCGGCGCGACCGACTCCAGCACCTTCAGCCCGGCACCTTGGATCGTCTCAGCCAACGGAGCGCCAGGAACCGCCGGCGGCATGACGCTCGAGGGCACCAGCACCCACCAGAACCCACGATCAGCCGACATACCCGCGACGTTCTCGCCCGCAACTTGTGCCAGCGGCTTGCGGATGAACATGACCAGCAGGTCGCCGTTCTCGATGGCGAGCACGGCTTGGCCGGAGATGACGCCGCGCGGCGCGGGCGCGAGTTTCTCGCGAACGTGCCGCTCCGTGGCCTCGGTGGCCTCGCCGATCAGCACCCAGACCTGCGGACGCGAGTCGTCGCGCTGGTCGATCGGCGCATCGCCTTCGTGATGCTCGATGAACGCCAGCGTCGAGGCACCGCCAAAGAGCGCGTCAAACGCCTCGGCGTCCGTCCAGCCGAGACTCGATGACAGATGTGACCAACTCCGCGCCGTCGCCGGCATCGCCAGCGACGAGATCGCGCCCCAGGACTTGGCGCTTTGACCCGCCGCACGCCGGATCGCATCGCCAGAAGGGATCAGCACCACCCGTCGCACACTCGGCGGCAGACCGGCAACGACGTGCAAACCGGCGCGCACGTCATGCACCGCCGGTTGGTCTTGAGCATCCTGAGCGCAGGCTGACATCGTGCTAGCAAGCGCGACAACACCGGCGAGCGCGGCACATTGGCTGTAGCGCTCGCGAGCATGCCGAACGAGCCGGGAGCGAGCACAAACGCCCCCCCACCACCGTCGCGAAATCTGTGCGAGCAACTGCATCCCCTGAGCCTACCGGCAGCAAGGCGACGGGCCGCAGCGAGCGCGAGCACGCTCAAGCGTGAGCCGGGGCGGACTACCGACCGGCTTTGAGGGTCCGTATGGACTTCATACGCGTGGAGATGCCCAATGACCCATCGCGGGAGGCGGCTCGCCGGACACCGACTTGCTGAAGTAACAAGTCGGTGGCACGGACGAACGGCCGTGCGCTGAGAAATCGCATTCTGTCTCACGCCTCACGCCTCAGAATGAAAAACCGGCCCACTCCTTCGAGCGGGCCGGTCGAGTCAACACAGATTTCAAGCGAGACGAAACTCGTCAGGACCAACTCAGAACATGAGCTGGAACTGAGCGCGGATCGCGGCCTCGATACCCTTGCTGGAGCCCTGCAGGCCCAGGTTGGTCGTGTTGAGGCTGAAGATGTTCTGCAGAGCCGGGTTCTGGCTGCCCAGGAAGTTGCCGGTCTGGTTCAGGCTGAGCAAGCAGTCCAGCGTGAACTTGGCGGCGTGATCGGCGAAGTAGTGGGTGTAGCCGAAGGTGATGAAGTTGTAGTTCTTGGTGCCGAGGCTGGTCGGGGCGACGAAGCCGGCCTGGGGAGCGATGACGGTGAGGCCAGCGCTCTCGGGCAGGTAGAGGCCGTCATAGCGGACGAAGGCCTCAGACTCGTTGCTCCAGCGGTACGCACCCTGGGCCATGAAGCCGATGTTGTGGCCGTTGCCGGTGGCGAAGCTGTTCGGGCCGCGGAAGCGGTTGTAGTTGCCGTAGACGGCGGCCATGGCTGACCAGCCGCTGTCCTCGAACTGGGCGTCAACGGTCCAGTTCAGAGCATCCGGGTACACGGTACCAGCGCCGGTCTCAGCCGGGCCCCTGCGAGCCTGCTGCCAGTTGACCGCGGCGCCGATGCCGAAGGCCTGCTGATCGGTGGGCTTGCTGGTGGCGTCGCGGAGCTGCTCGCGCGAGCCGGTCACGGTCCAGTCGGCGCGGCCGCCGACGCTGTACGCGGCCTGACCCGAGATCGGGAAGCCGGCGGGAGCGGTCTGGTTGGAGTTGTACGCGGTGTTCGAGCTGTTGAAGCCGTCATCGATCTGAGCGGAGAACAGGAGGTCCTCGGTCGAGTAGCCGACCTCGACACCCTGGACGCGGCCGGCGCCGAAGAACGCCTCGGTCACCGAGCGCTCAGCGCCGATGATCTGCGTATCGCTCATCACGGTCTCGCGGGCGAAGCCCTTCTTGAACTGGCCGCCCTTGACGTACCAGTTGTCATCGATCTTGTAGGTGATGAAGATGTCGTCGTTCGAGACGCTGCCGCTGCCGGTCGAGATGAGGCGGATGTTGAACTTGAGGTCGGGGTTGATCACGTGGCCGTCGAACGCGATCGCGGTGCGACGGTTGCTGAAGCCGGACTGGAACGAGGTGTCCGAACCGAGGCCGCTGCCGACGCTGCCGGGCTCGCCCGCCACGCCGTCTTCGTCGCGGACGTTGACGGTGTAGCGGAACTGGGTGAAGCCGCTGAAGTTCAGGCGGAACTTGTTGTCAGCGGAAGCGAGGAAGAACTTGCCATCGCGACCAGCCGCGGCGCCGCCCTGGAGCAGCGAGGAGCGGGTCTGCGCATCGGCGTTCATCTCGGCGACGATCGCACGGACCTGGTCGGCCGTGAGGCCGTCAGCCAGAGCAGCGCTGGTGAGCGTCGCGCCGGCCAGAAGGCTCAAAAACTTCGCGTACTTCATGTGAAACTCCTTGAAATCCGAGGCGGCCTTGACTCTGTTCGGAACGCTCCGCCTCGTGGCGCTCCGCCTGTTTTCCGATCCTTCGCTGTGCCGGGCCCCACGCCCGGCATGCGTCACTCGAAGCCATCCGCATCATCCGTGCGTGCTCGACACGCGAGCCCGTCCGACGATGCGGGGCCAACTCTACCCGGTCTGCTTAGTGATTGCAAACCTGGTAGCCCGGAATGTTGGTATCCACCAACTTCCGGCCTTGGCCTATCGGCCGGGGATGATAGTGATCACCAGCTTTTCTTCCGAATCCGTTGCGAAGGGGTAGAGTTGCGCACGGCGCGTAAAGCCCTCACGATCTGCCCATGGCACCATCGCGACGGCTCGACCGAACCGGGCGGGCGTGGCGCCGCGATCTGAGCGACCCCATTTTTTCGGAGGATGTTCGTGATCCCCACTCGACGAATCCTGGTGGTCGAAGACGAGAAAGACCTGGCCGAGCTGGTTGCCTTCAACCTCAAAAAGCACGGCTTTCAGGCCCAGATTGTCGGCGATGGCGGGACTGCCCTCCGGGCCGTGGCCCAGCAACTGCCTGATCTGATCATCTTGGACGTCATGCTCCCGGTGATGTCCGGACTTGATGTCGCCCGACAGCTCCGGACAAACCCCAAAACCGCCGCGATGCCGATCTTGATGCTGACGGCCCGCAGCGACGAAACCGACCAGCTCGCCGGGCTCTCGGTCGGGGCTGACGACTACGTCACGAAGCCTTTTTCTATGAAAGTTCTGTTAGCTCGTGTGACCTCCCTCCTCCGGCGAACGCCCGGCACCGACACCGACGGCTCGATTCTCCGCATCGGCCCCATCACCGCCGACCTCGGTGCCCATCTCATCATGGTCGACGGCCAGGACACCAAACTCACGCTCACCGAGTTCAAGCTGCTGGCGGCCCTGCTTGGCGCGCCCAAGCGTGTGCTCTCGCGCAATGAACTCATCTCACGCGTGATGGGCCCCGGCGTCGTCGTGACCTCACGCACAATCGACGTCCACGTCGCGGCCTTGCGCAAGAAGCTCGATCGCGCCGGTGGGATGATCCGCACGATCCGCGGCGTCGGCTACCAACTCCTTGATGCTCCGCCGGACACGAGCCGCGCGGCGGCGGCCGAGCCCGCCGCGACACCGATTTCCGGTTGATCGCCGCGCCATGCATGCGTGTCCGCCACCTTTGGAGATATGGGGCCGCGTGTCGAGCAAAGTCACCGGGAGTCCGGGCACGTATGCCGCAGTCTGGTGGGCCGACCTCTCTATGAGGGCTTCACAATCTGCGATCGTGGCGTAAAGTGGCTTACTTCCGTTCCTGTCGGCGACATGCTTCGCCCGGTGCCCGCGTTGTCAGCGTTGCCATGAACACCCGCAATCTGCTCTGGTCGATGACGTCGGTATGGGCCGGGCTTGGCCTTGCGGTGGCCAGCGCTGCGATGGTCCGTCCGCTCGGGCTCGGAGTCGCGGTGGGATTGGCGGCGGGAGCTTTGCCATCCACTGTGTTGCTGGTCCGCGAGCGTCGCCAACAGCGTCGCCTGCGCACCTTGGCCGGCGAGGCGCGCCGGCTGCTCTCGATGACCTCCCCGGTTGCTGGCTCGACCGGCCCGTTGCCGCCAGGGACGGACACGGACCCCGGCGGTGCCGACGAGCTTCGGACCGCGCTCAGCGCGCTGGGCGATCGCATGAGCCGGCAGATCAAAGAGCTGCTCAAGAAGTCGCGCAACCTCGAAGCCCTCATCGACGGGCTGCCCGAGCCGGTGATCGTGACGGGTGACGGTGATCGCGTGCTGCTGTGCAATCGCGCGGCGGAGCGGTTGATCTCGCTGGAGCCGGGGCAGATGACCTCGCGCAGCATCCGCGAGCTGTTCACCCGCGCCGAGCTGCTGGCGCTTCATGACGCCGCGCGTCAGGGCGAGCAACGCCGCGCGCAGATCAGCCTCACGACCTCCAGCGGGCAGCGCACGTTCGAGGTCGGCGCGTCGCCGTTGCCCGCGGCGTGGGGCGCCGGCGTCTTCGGCGCCGTGCTTGTTCTGCGCGATGTGACGGACTTGGCTCGCGCCGTGGAAAAGCAGCGTGAGTTTGTCGCCAACGCCAGTCACGAGCTGCGCACGCCGGTGGCGGCGCTGCGTATCGCGGTCGAGACGCTGCAGGATTCGCTTGGTGATGAGGATGCCGCGGTGCGCGAGCGGTTCCTGGGAATCTGCGCGGCCCATGTACAGCGGTTGGAAGACATGATCCGCGATCTGCTGGACCTGTCGCGGGCCGAGGCGCAGCAACTGCCGGTGCGCCCGGCGACGATCGACTTCGCCGACCTTGAGCACTCGCTGCGGCTGGTGTTTGAGCCGATCTGCGCGGAGCGTTCGCTGCGGCTGAAGTTCGCGATTGACGAGAACGTCGCCGGCAGCCGCACGGACCCGAAACTGCTGCACCTGATCGTGCGCAACCTCGTGGACAACGCGACCAAGTTCGCCCGCGAGCAGACGGCGATCTCCGTGCGCATCAAGCTCGCAGCCGCGGGTGCGACGCCCAGCCCCAGCGGCATCGTGGTTACCAGCGCTGCCAGCGCCGGCGTGACGGTTCCGGGGCTGTCGGTGCTGACGGCCAGCGCAGGGGGCAATGCAGGATCCGGCGCAGCGCAGGGCACCTCGGCAAACGCCGCGGCTCTGACGCCCGGCGCAGAGTCGCCGGCATCGGACCGCCCGCGCCTGGTGCTGGAGGTGCAGGACCGCGGACAGGGCATCCCGCTGTCGCAGCAGGAGCGCGTCTTTGAACGGTTCTACCAGGTGGACACCGCGCGCACCGGCGTCACCGGACGCCGCGGCTCAGGCCTCGGGCTCGCACTGGTCAAGCACGCGTGCATGGCGCTGGGCGCTGACATCACGCTCGACTCGGTCTGGGGCGCGGGGACGACGGTGCGCGTGACGATCCCGGTGGACTTCGGCGTTCCGGCCGGGAAGTGATTGACGCATGACGATGGGCACGAACGCTCCGGACACGCTGACGCCGCCGAGTTCCTCGGCGGTGCTCACGCTGGCGATCGAGAACGCGAATCCGGGAAGTTTCGCGGGCGTCGGCCCGCTCGGACCCGCGAGCGTGGCGATCGGGTGGATTGATCAGGGCGTCGCGACGCTGCTTCACGCCGAATCGATCGGCCCATCAACGCGCACCGAGGACGATCTCATCAGCGCGATCGCTCGCTGCTGCGATCACGCCGGCGTCTCTCGGCGTCAGATCCAATGCGTGGGCGTGGACATCGGTCCCGGCGGCTACACGGCGCTTCGCATGGCGGTCGCGGCGGCGAAGATGATCGCCATGGTCAACGGCGCTTCGTGCGTCGGCGTGCCCTCGGCGGAGGTGTGCGTGGAGGCGCTTCGCGATGTGTCGGCCGCGACGGGGATCGCCAGCGGCGAGGCGTCGAGTCCGTCGCGCCCGACGATCGTCGTCTTGGCGACCAAGGGCGACTCCGCGTTCATCACGCGCTGCGCGGCTGGCGAACTCGTCGGTGCGGGGCAAGTCATGACGTGGGCTGAGCTCCGCGCGGCGGGGGACTTCAGCGTGTCCATATTGCTGATGGACGAGCACGCGCCCGCGGCGTGGCATGATGAGGCGATGGCGATGGGGGTTGAGGTGCGCTCGCCGCGGTTTGAGGCGGTGGCGCTGCTGCGCTGCGTGGCGCTCCAGATCGCGGACGCGGGCGCTCGCGCAGGGGTGAACGAGGATGTAACGAACAGCGTCGCGGCCCTCGCGCCGCTCTACGCACGCGAGCCCGAGGCGGTCACGATCTGGCGGCAGCGGAAGGAAGCACAGAAACGATAACGCACAAGGGCACCCGTGACTTCGCAGAGCCTCAGTCACGGCGTCCGATCCCACCGGACGCACTCGCAACGAAATCACTTGGTCGGCACGGGCTCTTGCGTCGGCGCTGCGCCGTCAACCGGGGCGCCGAGGATCGGCGGTGCGCCGGCGGGCAGGGCGCTGGCCGCGGCTTGCTCTTCGAGTTGCTTCTTGCGGGCGGACTTCAGGGCGATGACGCCGATGAACGCCGCGATGACCAGCACGAGGGCGTAGACGAATCGAGCCTTGGTGGACTGCAGCGCGATGCCCATGACGCCGAAGGCGCCGCCCATGGCATAGAGCACCGTGACCGCGCCCTTGACCCCGAGCATGCGTTTGAGGATGTGGTGCAGGTGGTTGTCGTCGGCAGCGCTGATGGACTGGCCGGCGAGCTTGCGCCGGACGATCGCCAGCGACGTGTCGATGATCGGCACCGCGAAGATGATCAGGCCGCAGAGCACGAGGTTGGTGCGACCCGTGTCGCCCAGCGTGAGGACGATCACGATAATCAGGTAGCCCAGCATGAGCGAGCCGCAGTCACCCAAGAAGATCGACGCGGGGTTGTAGTTGTGGGGTAGGAAACCGAGGCACGAACCCATGAGCGCAAGGCAGAGCACGATGCGGGCGGCGTCGAGCCGGCCGTGGTCGTAGCTGGCCAGCGTCAGCGCGATGACCAGGAGTGCGGCTCCGGCGATCGCGGAGATGCCCGAGCACAGGCCATCGAGCCCGTCGATGAGATTGATCGCGTTGCACGCGCCGAGCACGAAGATCGCGATGACCGCGGTGCCCGTCCAATAGATCAAGTCCAGGTGAACGTTTGCGCCGAACATCGGCACGTTGAACGGCAGCGCGATCGCGAAGTCCCAGCCCTTGGGGTTCGCCAACGAATCACTGACCAGCGCGCCCGCGCCGGTGAGCACCTGCTGCGCGACCTTCACGCCGACGTCTTCCATCGCCAGGGCCGCGGCGGCGATGAGCATGCCGCCGATCTTCTGCATGGGCGTGACGTTAATCACGTCGTCCAGCAGGCCGATGAGCATGATCACCGTGAGGCCGACGAGGATCGACATTGGCACCAGGACGACCGTCTCATCGGGGTTGAGGTGCGCGAGATTGGAGATCTTGTGCCACGTGAGCAGGTGGTGATACCGCTCGGCGTACGAGAACCCGATGCCGGCCATGATGCCCAGGTACACCGCGACGCCACCGAGGTAGGCGATCGGCAGCTTGTGCATCTTGCGGGCCTCGTTGGGCCGGTCGATGATGCCGTTGGAGATCGCCAGCCGGCGCATGATCGGCGTCGCGAGGATCGTGACGATGAAGCTGACGATGAAGACGCCGATATAGCCGTTGAAGATGTCCCAGAGGTTGGCCGGCTGCGAGACGTGCAGCGTCTCTTCGATCGCACGCTGTTTTTCCGCAAGTGCGCCGATGCCCTCGGCGATCTGGCGCAAACGCTCAGCGACGACCGGGTCTGTCGCGACGTTGTTCAGGGCCGGGTTGTCGAGCGCTGCCTGCATCACCGAACAGTTCCCTTGATTGCCGACCCGCCGGAGCCGGGTGCTTCTGGCGCGCGGGCGCCGAGTTCCTCCGCAAGATCGGCGATCGTTCGCTCCAGCGTGAACTCCGGCTCAAATCCCACCGTCGCACGAAGGCGCGAAAGGTCCGGCTCTCGCTGGCGAAGATCCTCAAACGCGACCGAATACGCCTGATCGTAGGGAATCAGCCGGACCTCACTCGATGAAGAGAGTGTGGTTTTCACGCGCTGGGCCAGGTCGATCATCGAGATCGACCGATCGCCGCCCACGTTGAACACCCGCCCGACGCAGGCCGGGGTCGCCAGCATTCGCGGGAGGACCGACGCCACGTCGCGCACGTCGCAGAAGCAGCGCGTCTGCCGCCCGTCGCCGTGGACGGTGATCGGCTCGTTTCGCAACGCCGCGCCGACGAAGCGCGGCAGCACCATGCCATAGTCCCCCACTTGTCGCGGGCCGACGGTGTTGAAGAACCGCGCGATGACGACGCGCAGCCCGTGCTGCTGGTGATACGCCAGCGCCAGGTACTCATCGATCGCCTTGCTGCACGCGTAGGACCAGCGCGACTTGGTCGTCGGGCCGTAGGTGACGTCGTCTTCCTCGCGAAAGGGGATGCGCTCGCTTTTGCCGTAGACCTCGCTGCTGCTGGCGATGAGCAGCGCCGCCCGTGGGCAGGTGCGCTGCACGAAGCGCAGCAGCTCGCCGGTCTGCGCGACGTTGGTCTCGATCGAGCCGATCGGGTCGTCGATCACCAGCTTGACGCCCACGGCGGCCGCGAGGTGGTACACCTCGTCAAACGTCGCGCCGCCGGCGCCGCTGGCCTCCTGCGTGAGCGCCGGCAGGATCTCACTCAGTTCGGCGCGAATAAACCGCAGGCTGGCGGCGTTGTCGCCCGACGGTGCCGGCGGCAGGTTTGACTGTCGGCCGGTGGAGAGGTTGTCAACCACTATCACATGGTCGCCGCGCGCGAGCAACCGCTCGACCAGGTGCGAGCCAATGAAACCCGCCCCGCCGGTGACGAGGCAACGCCGGCGCGCGGGTTGGTGCGTGGGTGAGTTCACAAGGTCAAGCGGCAAGCACACGGGCGGATGACTGGTCAACACGCGTGCCTTCGCAGAGCTTCAGGCAACGAGTGCGACCAGCGTACCACGCGATACCCGCGTGAGCGAGCATCATGAGTTTGACCCGACCTGGTACTCGTACGCGGTCTTGATGTTCTCGCGCATGTACCCGCCGGAGCTGGCACGCACCGCGTTGACGACGACGCCCAGCAACTCGCCCTTGCAATCGCTGAGCTGATCGCGTAGGCGGGCGACGAGGCCGCGCTTCTCGCTGTTGGCACGAACGACCAGCAGGGTCGCGTCGCAGCGGTTGGCGAGGCCGACGCCGTCACTGGACACGACGCCCGGCGCGACATCGATGATGATGAGGTCGAACGACTCGCCGGCCTCGCGCATGATCTGCGACATCGAGTCCGTCGGAAGGCGCTCGGGCACGGCGCGGTTGGCACCGGAGCCGGCTGAGAGCAGGGAGAGGTTCTGGAACGCCGTGGCCTGCACGGCAGACTTGAACTCCGCCTTGCGGGCCAGGACATCAGCGAGGCCCGGGCCCTCGCTGAGCTTGAGCACCTTGTGCAAGCCGGGCTTGCGGAAGTTGGCATCCACCAGCAGCACGCGCAGCTCGCTGGCGGCGAAGCCCATGGCCAGGTTCGTCGCGGTCGTCGTCGCGCCCGAGCCGGGGTTGCCCGACATCACCATCAGCGACTTGGCGCCGATCTGGTTCATGCGCTTGACGATGTTGGCGCGAAGCTGGCGGAAGCCCTCGCTCACGGCGCCCGTCGGCGCATCGCGGAACGCCGTCTCGACGTTCGCCGGGCGCGTCGGGTCCTCGCCCGCGAGTGGGATGATGCCCAAGAGCTTGATGCGCGGGATGACGCCGATATCGGCCGGCCCGCGGACGCGCTGATCTAGCGCCTCACGCAGGACGATGCCGGCACCGGTGATGCCCACCAGGAGCGCGACGCCGAGCGGGATCATGAAGGTCAGCCGCGGGAACGAGAGCGAGTCAGGCGTGCGCGGGGCCTCAAGACGACGGATGCGGCCGATGCGCTCGCCACGCACGAGCTCGTCAAGAAGCTGGATCTCGCGCAAGGCGGCGGAGATCTCGTCAAGGCGGCGCCCGATGGCCTCCTTGTTGCGCTGGATATCGCCCAGGCGTTGGCGGGCGCCGGTGGATCGCTGCAGCTCCAATCGCACTTCGTCGCGCTGGCGCGTCATCTCGGCGAGATTCACCTGCGCCTGGCGCAGCGACTGCTCCGTGCGGTCCTTGTCCTCCAGGAAAATCCGCTCGAGTTCTTTGGCGAGCTCGTCATCAAGCTGCGACTTCACGGCGTCCACGCGCGTCCGCAATGCAATGCGGTCCTTGTGGTTCGCGCCATAGCCGCGCTGCGCGAAAGACTCATCCTCCGCCGTCAGATCGTTCAACCGGTTCTTGATCGACTGGATCACCGGCTGCCGCTCCGCCAGCGCGCGCTGCTCGTCGGAGTAGGCGACGCCACCGTCGCGCTTGAGCTGGTCTTCGATGCGCTTGAGCTGAGTCTGCGCGAACTGAATCCGCTGCTCCGCCTCGGCGATCAGCGAGTTCAGCAGCACTTCGCGGTTGAGCAGGCCCGAGCCCTGCTCGCCCATCGCGGTGATCTTGTTCTTGTCGATGATTTCCTGCTCGTTTCGCGCCAGCGACTCCACGTCCGCCTTCAACCGCGCAAACTCCGCCTCCAGCGGACCCTTCCGGTCGCCCGCGGCGTTGCGATTGCGGTTTCGCAAGTCCTCGAAATACGACGTGTGTACCGCGGAAGCGATGATCGCGACGTCGTCACGCTCCGGCCCGCTCACCGACAACTCCATCAGCGACGTGCCCGCGATCGCGCGGGCGCTCACCATGTCGCGCAGGCTGTTCACCGCATCCGAGATCAGCATCACCTTCTGACCCGTTGACGGGTCTTCCTTGTAGAACTTCTGGGCCCACTTGGTCTGCTCGCGAAGCTGCGCATTCCGCTCCACGGCGTCACGTAGCGTGCGGTCGGCGGTCAACACGCGCGACTCGGTCATCGAGAATCGCTCGAACTCCTCACGGTCGGTCGCTGCGGAATCCGCTTCGAGCACCGAGCGCACCGGCGGGAACACCTGATAGGTTGATGTCGAGCGCCAGATCGGGTTGGTGCGTTTGAGCACCTCGTTGGCCACGATACCCAGCGCGACGCCAGAGCCGGCCGCGATCAGAAGCAGCCACTTGTACTTGCGCAAAATGCGCACCGGGTCCAGCGTCACCGTGGTCGGCGCGCCGCCGCCCGTGGCGACAGCCGGGCGCGAGGGTGCGTTCGCCAAGGCAGAGGGTCGGATCGGCAGCGGTGCGGTCGTCATAATCAGTCCTTCGTTCGCACGACGGGCGGCCCTGAGAGCGAGCACGCCGACGTGACATCAACCCAATCGGTTCTCTCGTCTTCCCTGAGATCGGGCGTTTGCCGCCCGGCCTTGCAATCCCAAACACCCACCGCCCGAAATATCGGGCCTGACGCGCGGCGGGATCGTCCTCTGTCAGGGGGCGGTCCGGGCCCGGTCCTCTAATTGTTTCAGTTCGTCACCGTTCTGCTCAAGGATCCGCGGATCTTCATTCGCCCACGTCCGCACCTCGCGCAGCAGGCCCTCGGCCGCGCTGCGCTCACCGCGAACCAGCTTGAGCTCCGCCAGATGCAGCGTCGCGGGGGTGCGGGTCAGCGCGTCCTGAGCGACGCCGCGCGAGCGAAGCAGCGCCGCCTCGGCCTTGTCGTACTGCTTGAGCTTGAAGTAGACCGAGCCCAGCGTGTCGGCGTAGCTCGGGTTGTCCTTGGCGGTCGCAAACGCCTTCTCGGCCATCGGCAGCGCTTCAGACGGGCGGTCCAGATGCTTGGAGAGCACGAAGGCGACGTTGTTGAGCTGCTTCGGATCGTCTGGCGTGATCTCCAGGCATCGCTGGAAGTACGCCGCGGAGCGCTCGTAATCCTTCTGCGCGTAGCGGATCTCGGCCAGCAGCGTGAGCGCAGCGAGCTTGGTCTTGGAATCCTGCGCGGCGCTGACGACCTCATCGAGCCGCTTGATGCCGTCCTCGCGCTTCTCGGGGATGAGGGCGGTGAGGCGGGCCTGTTGGAAGCGCATTTGCTCGTTCCAGCCCTCCGCCGGCGCGCGGGCCGCGAGGAACTTCAGCGCCGCGTCGTTGCCGCCCAGGGCGGTGCCCAGCTCGTCGGTGAAGCGCGTGGTGTCCTCCAGCGCGGTCTGATTCAGGAACTTCAGAGAAGCCGCGGCGTCGCGCTCGGCATCGGCGATGCGACGCTCCGTCCGCGCCACGCGCGAGCGGGCAAGCAACAGCGGGCCGTTCTGATCGATCGCAAGCTCCGGCGTCGCAAGGATCTCGTTGGCCTTGGCGACATCCGGCGCGGGCAGACGCAGCAGGCAGTCGACGTAGCGCCCGGCAACTTGCGGGGTCTTGCGCTGCTCCCACACCTTCACAAGCATGTCGGCCTCACGCGCGAAGTCGCGCTGGGCGCGATAGAGATCGGCCGCGATGCTGTACCAGCGCACGTCGCCCTTGGTCTCGTCGATTGCTTCCTTGGCGAAGGCGTTGGCGGCCTCGACGCGACCGAGTTGCTGCAGCGCGCGGATGAGCAGGATGCGTGCGTCCTCGTTGGTGGGGTCGGCCTTGACGCCGTCGCTCATGAGCGCGAGCATTTTGTCGGTGTTGCCCTGGCGAGCAAAGGAGTTGGCCAGCATCTGGCGGGCCGGGAAGAATCGCGCGTTCAGACGCAGGGCCTCGCCCAGGTCCTGCTCCGCGTCGCGCACGTACTTCTCATCAGCGATGTTGAGCTGCGCACGCTTGTACAGCGTCAGCGGCTGCGTCGGCGCCGCCTTCACAGCAGCGTCAAGCGCCGCGCGGGCCTTGGCCATATCGCCCAGGCCCTGCTGCACCTCCGCGTTCAACAGGTGGACCTGATACGCCTCGGTCCCGCTCAGCTTGGCATCCGCAAGGAGCGTCGAAGCCTTCTGGAACTGCCCAAGCCGGATGTGGCACTCGACCAGACGCTTGAGCAGCACCTGGTTCTCGTCGTCCGTGATGCCGGCGCGGACGCGCTCGTAGGACTCGATCGCTTTTTCAAACTGCTGCGCACCAAACTGGAGGTCGCCCAGCGTGCGATCCGCTTCCATGCGCTCGGGCGTCTGCATCGCACGGGCACGCTCCACGATCTCCAGCGTTAGATCGCCGAAGCCCAGGTTGCGCAGGGCCGACGCGAACGAGATGTAGCCCTCGGCGCCCTTTGCCCCCGCCTTGTTCGCCTCGGCGAACTCGTCGGCGAGGCGCAGGGCCTCGTCTTTCTTGCCCGCCGCGATCGCCTGCGCCGCGTCCAGCACCTGGATCGCGGCGATCTTCGAATCGCGCAGGCGCGCGATCGGGGCCGCCGCGAGATCGGGCTTGCGCAGACGAACGTACCACTCCGCGAGCTTCGCGGTGTTCAGCAGGTTCGTCGGGTCGCCCTCAAACAGGCGCTGCCGGCGCGTCACCGCGGCGTCGCGATCACCGAAGTCAAACTCCATGTCCAGCAGCAAGCTCGCAAAGTCCGGGTCGCCACCGACCTGGCGGTTCCGCTCCCGTGCGTCGCGCAGGGCTTCGAGATTCTGCCCCAGGCTGAGCTGCGTGCGGGCCAGCAAGGTCGCGGCACGCGGGTCATTGCTCTTGATCTGCAGCGAGCGCGTCAGCGAGTTACGCGCCGCTTCAAAGAGCCGCTCGCCCATCTGCGCCTCACCCAAGAGACGCCACGCCAGCGGGTTCAGCTTGTCCTTCTCCGTGAGTTCCTGCGCGATGCGGGCAGCCTCGGTCGCCTTGCCCTCAAGCAGCAGGACGCGCAGGCGGAAGGTCTTGCCGTTGAACCCGTCGATGTTGATCTTCTCGGCCTTGCCCGCGATCGTCGCGGCCTCTTCCGTGCGCCCGCCGATGACCGCGTTCTCAAACCGCACCGCCAGCACCGTCGGATCTTCCGGCGCGAGCTTCTCGGCTTCGTCGAATATCTTCGACGCTTCCTCGCGCTTGCCGCTCTGCTCGAGCATGACCGCCTTGCGCATCAGCTTTGAGAGCTGCGGCAGGTCGCTCTTGTCGATCTCTTCCAAGGCCTTGGCCAGCGGGTCCGGCGCCTCGATCAGCTCCTTGAGCTGCAACGCCGTGGGGTCCTCCGGCGTCTTGGCCAGCCACTTGTCCACGCCGATCTTGGCGCTGGCCAGATCGTTCAACTGCACCGCCTTCTGCACCGCGAAGCGCAGTTGCGTCGGCTGTTCCGAGCGATTGATCAGGTCCGCCGCCAGCGCCTTGGCGGCCACAAGGTCCGGCGCCATCTGCAGCATCATCTGCTCCAGCTTGCTGGCGTCGCGCGTCCACGGATCAGCGCTCTTGCTGCCGTCCGCGGCGTTGCGAATCTGCGCCGACAAGCCCCGGAGCTCGACGTTCTGCGGGTCGCCGGCCAGAAGATCATCGATGATCGCGAGGGCGGCGCTGTAGTTCTGCTGCTGCACCTCGATCTGCGCGAGCATGCGCCGCGACTGCAGCGTGGACTGCTTGATCGTCTCCATGGCCTGGAGCTGCTGCTTGGCGCCGCCGATGTTGCCCTGGCGGTAGAGCACCTGCGCGAGCATAAACAGGCCGCGCGGGTCCTTGCCGTCGGTCTTGTCGTTGTACTCCGTGAGCACCTGACGAACGCGGGCGCCGTCGCCCTCGGCGTCAGCGACGCGGGCATCGAGCATGAGCAGCACCGGGTCTGACGCCGATCCGGCTTTCTTGGCGTATGCCTCGCGATACGCCTTGGCTCGTTCGAGGTGCTTGGTAGCGTTCTCATTGTCCTTCGCCACGGTCGCGTTGTTCCACTGGGCCAGCGCCGCCTCGGCCTGACGCGCGATGCTGGTATTCCGCAGCGAGAACAGCGCAAGCCCCTCCACCGACAGCGGCGCGTTGGGCATCTTCTCAACTTCGCCGAAGAACTTTTCCGCGTCTTCGGGGTGGTTCAGGTCCAGCGCAAGCCCGGCCTTCTGCATACGCAGGAACGCGTCGTTCGGCCGGCCCTTGATCATGTGGTCAAAGACCGCGACCGCTTTCTCGTAGCCGTCTTTCGGCAGCGTCGCGAGGTAGACGAAGATCGCCCCCACCGCGGTCTGCGGGCGAACGGTCTTGGGGTCGGCGTTGAGCACCGCCTCGATGCCGCGGATCGCCTCGCCCTGCTGGCTGACGGCGAGCTGGGCGGGCAGGCTCTTGCCGCCGTCAAGGCGCGCCGCCTCCTGCATGTTGATCTGCGACAGCAGCACCTGGGCCTCGGGCGCCGGTGGGTTGGCCTTGACAAAGTCCCCCAGCAGCGTGCGCACGTCGGTGGTCAACTGCTCCGCGACGATGTCGTTGCCCTTGCGCCGCGCGTCGCTCGCCTCGTTGAGCTTGAGCTGCGCGACCGACACCACGGCCTCCACATCCTTCGGGTCCAGCGTCGTGGCGACCTGCAGGTCTTCCAGCGTCTGGGCGTAATCCTGGGACTTGAGCTCCATCCGGCTCATCACCATCTGCGTGCGCGCGATGCCGCGGAATCGCCGGAGCTTCTCGCGGTTCGTGTCCGCGTCCGGAAACAGCCGCATCGCCTTCTCGATCTCCGTCACGTAGTTGTTCCACGACACCGCGTCACGCGGCACGCGGCGCATGTCTTCCATCATGGCGCTCAGGAACGCCGAGTGCGACTTCACATCCACGCGCCGCACCGTCGCAAGCTGGATCATCGCGGCGACATAATCACGCGTCAGCCGCTCCTGATACGCCTGCTGCGTCGTGGGCGTCGATTGCGCCATCGCGTCAATCCACTTTTCAAGATACCCGGTGTTCGTCTTCTCTTTGTTGACCGCGGCTCCGTACGAGCGGATCGCCTTCTCCCAGTCGCCCGCCGCTGCCTGGGCATCACCCTGGCGCATGTTCTCCGCCGCGGACTTGTTGCCCAAGAAGTAGTACGCTGCGCCAACGCCCACAGGCACGCACACGAGCACGGCACTGAGGAGAATCACGAACGTCTTGTTGACTTGAGAGGCCATGCTTCTGCCCTTCACGAGTGTGTGTCGCAAACCTTGAACCGTGCCGCTGTCAAAACCGCCGCTGTCTATCCATCTCGCCAAACTCTGCCGTCGTCCCGATCTCTGTCTCTGCGTCTCCGCGTTCTTCAGACAACACGCGACACCGTTCGCTGGGATGGGCCCCCGCGGACGCGATCGCATGGAGGCGTCACTTCTTCCTGTTCTTGCCGCGCGGGTTGTCCGGCGGGAAATCCCCGGTGTGTACGTCCGCCCAATCGGGCACACAGCGCATGATCTCCGGCAGCAGTTCATCCAGCAGCGAGCCGGCCAGCGCCGAAAGCTCCTCGCTGGTCTGCACCTCCGCCGAGCTGATCTGCACCTTGAGGTAATACGCGTAGTCGTCGGTGAGCTCAAACGCCAGCGAGCGCACGCCCTCAGGCGAGCTGACGTGCCCGCCGTTGGCGATGAAGAAGTATCCCGCGAACAGAGTCGCGTTCTGGCCCGGGCCGGTGAACTGCGTGACGCGGAACTGAAGCTGCTCAGGGCTTCGCGGCATCAGCACGCGCTGCGCACCCGCGCGAGCGGTGTACAACTGTCCTGTCCACTCCGGGTTGACCGGCGTCTCCACCGGCACCATCAACCGCATGTCAAGCTTGATCGGCACGTCCGTGGGCGCGCTGGTCAGGCTCCAGCCCGCGCCGACCATGCAGCGGTCCGGCACATGCGGCACAGTGTCGATCACACCCGTGTAATACGCCAGATGCAGTTCGACGCTCTTGGGCTTCTGTCCGTCCGGCGCCGTCTTCTGCGTGTACCAGCGCGAGAGATAGTTCGGAGTTCCCAGCTCCGCGACGATCTCCTCGGACATCTGCACGTCCTTGCCCGTCGCGATCCAGCTCGTCGTCTCACGCGGCACCGCGCTCACCACGCGCCCATCGGGCGCATCGATCTTCATCTTCTTCAGGTGCAGGCCCAGCGACGCGACCACGGTGGGGATCGAAACCGCCGCGACCGCGAGAATCGAAACCGCCGTGAGCACGGGGACCGAGCGCAGGAACGCCCAGTTCACTGCCGGGAGCGTCTGAGCTTCGCGGGAGCGCTTGCTCGCGGGCACCGCCGCGGCTTTGGGCTTCTTCTCCGGCTCCGCTTCGACGACCGCCTTCTTCAGCGCCCAGACGATGCCCAAGTACAGCAGGAAGCCGGGGATGAGCAGCAACGTGCCGATGAACATGTGGGCCCCGCCGCCGGCGAGGTTCGCATCCTGCAATGACGCCAGCCCGAGCACCGCGACGCGGATCACGTTCATCAAGAGCGCGACCGGCACGCCCAACACGATCAGCAGCACCCGCTGCCACCACGGCTTGACCGCGACCAGCGCCACCGCCAGGCCCAGCGCCACAAACGCGATCACCATCCGCATGCCCGAGCACGCCTCGGCGACGTTCAGCGGGCAGACCACGCCGGAGGAGCTGATCACCGTGAGCTGGTTGCCCGCGATCGTGACCTCAAAGCCCGACAGCGCGCTGATGATCGAGAGCAGGACGTACGCGCCCTGGGCCGCGACGATCTGCAAGGGCCACGTGATCGCGTTCATTACGCGATCGCTGATCGTCACACCCATCGAGAGGTACATGATCGGCAGGAACGTGATCTTGCCGATCGACGGCCCGCACAGCCAGAGCACCAGCCCGTAAATGCACAGCACCGCCGACCAGCCGCGCCCCATGTGGTTCACCGCCGGACCGACCAGAAAGAATACGTAGCTGGCGATGCTCATCAGCACCAGCATCAGCCCGGGCCAGAACACCCGCGACGGCGCCTTGGCCATCTCATCCCGCCGCTGCCATAACAGATAAAACGCGATCAGCGGCACCATGTACGCGTGCGACCAATCCCCCGAGCGCTGCCAACTGAACTCATTCTGCACCCGAAAGAACTCAAAGAACAGGAACACCACCAGCGCCGCCAGCGGCACCGCCACCGCCAGCCCCGTCGGCGTGATGATCCCGCCCAGGCGCGTGCCCGCATCGGCCCGCAAGGGGACGCTGTCGTTCGCCAGATTGGCCGAAATCCCCGTCACAGCCGTGTCTTTCCTCTCTGGATCATCCGCACTCGCCGCCCGCCGACTCACTACGTCAACCTTGATGAACGGTTCGCGAGCGCTGTCCACTGGCCCACCGCATTGAGCCGACTTCACGCGGGCTTGACGCGGGCGCACGTCCGCGAATGCCGCGATGACCCGCGGTCTCGCCCGATCAGAACCCGTTGCTCTGGGTTTCCTGCGGCCCGAACACATCGAAGCCGAAGTTGCGATCCAGGATGAACCCGAAGCCGTAGCTGGCCCGCAGCCCGTTGCGCAACACCGCCAGCGGGAACGCGAAGAAGTTCGAACCGACGTTGATGCGGTCATCCGGGCGGATCTGGATGTCCGGGTGCGTGCCCTGCGAGATCGCCCGCAGGTTCACCATGATCGTGACTTGGCGATCGGTGCCCACCATGCGCGTGAGGTCCACGCGTTCGGGGATCGCCGTCGAGCTCAGCCCTCCGGACGAATCGATTGCGCGCAGCAGCGTCATGCGGCCGTTGAGCGGGAGCTGATACGGCCCCGGACGCGCCACCTGGCCCGTCACGTAAAACACACCCTCGTTCTGCGACGGCACGCGGATCGTGTCGCCCGGCCGGATCACCACGTCAAACTGTGAAGAACCCGCCAGCAGCGGCGCCAGCGGGATTTCAATCACGCGCTGCGTCATCAACTCGCTGGCGACGTTTGGACCAGCGCCCGGGCCCGCCTGGCCATTCGGACCGGCCCCCAGCGTGCGCCCCTCGACGCCCGAAGTGTTGTTCTGCGTCCACTGGCCATTGACAAACACCCACGTACTCGGCGGCGTCGCCATCGTCGTCGTGCCCGCCTGCTTGTTTGCGCCGTCCGTCGGCGCAGCGCCGGGGGCCGTCGGCTCGATGAGGTCCACGACCGGCTTGCGCGAGGTCTCGTCGAGCAGCGGCGCGGTCGACGGCTGCGCCGAGCGCATCGAGGGCGAAGGCGTCGACGCCGGGGGCGTCGGCCGCGGGGCGCTGAGCTCGTCAATCAGATCAACGACCGCGGGCTTGTTGCCGGCGGGAGTGGTTGTTCCGGGGGTTGACGTCGAACTGGGAACGGGGCTGGCGAACGGGCTGCTGGGCGTGGGCGCGTTGGCCTCATTCGGACGACCGGTCACGCGATCCGACAGCGGAATGCGTCGGATGATGAACACCTTTTCGGTCTGCTGGTTGAAGCGGCCCGCCTGACCCAGCGCATCCATCAATCGGAAGTCCGGCTTCGAGATGCTGAACACGCCCGGCGTCGCGACCTCGCCGATGATGGCGTACGTCAGCTTGCGACGCCCGCGCACGATCACGTTCACCACGGCGTTGTCCAAGACGCCCGAATCCGCCAGCGACTTACGCACACTGGCGACCATCTGCGGCGTTGTCTGGCCGTAGACAAAGATCGGCCCCACCTGCGGCAGATCGACGTAGCCGCGCGGATCGACTTCCAGCCCTTCAAGCCGCAGCGGCACGCCGTCGCGGAAGAAGTCTTCGACCGTCAGCTCCAGCGTGTCGCCGGGCCCGACGCGGTACGCCTCGACCTCGGGGATCAGGTCCTCCGCTCGCACCTGCGAGGTCTCGATGCCCTCGTTGACCGGGCCTTCGATCGCCGAGAGGCGCTCGAGGATCGGGGTCTTTGCGGGTGTCTCGTTCCAGGCGCCCACGACCGACGGATCGCCGTATGAGTGGACGTTGCAGCCGGAAAGCATGAGCGCGGTGCCGGCGATGCTGAGGATCGCGGCGGCGCGAGCCGCGTGGAAGGCGAGAGATGCGGGCGTCGATCGGGCGGCGGAGAAAGAGAGCATCAGTTCGTCACTCCAAGGGGCTCAGGATCGGGCAGAGCCCGCGGGCCGATCGGGAAATGGTCGGCGAATCAACAGTGCGAGGCAGGTCCGGCGGAAAGCGAGGGGCAACAGGTTAGCAAGCGTTCAACACCGACGACGGCGGGCCGGTCGCCGCGGCAAGGGGTCAAGATGGCGCGATCACGAGGCGTATACATCTGCACTATCGGACTTCCAAGGTCGATGGCGTGGAGATCTTCGGACCTTCCGAGCGAGCGCACAATCTGGCATCGGTCGGATCGACCCGCCGCTTTCGACCGGTTATCACCCGTGGACGCGATTGCATGGATTCTCCAAGTTGACACCCGCTCGCGGCACACGCAACGAGATAAACCCTTCACAAAAGTCTTCTAGAAGTCTTCGCGATCCAGCGATCGAAATCTCTCCTGGCGACCGCGAGCGCGACGACGCCGCGGAGGGACGGACGCAGCCGGAGGGCGCGCGGTTCGAACCAAGTCGAAACTTCGGCCCCTCACGCCCGCTTCGCGGGACAACCCCGTGGCCCCGGCCATCGACCTCGCGACGCGAAGCCCGCGACTAGACTTCCGCATGCTGGAGCCCCAGGGCCCGACGAACGCACCGAGTGAAGTTGGAGAGGCTGGCGCGAGCGCCGGCCGCGGCGGGTCAGGTTCCCCGGGTGGGCCGGGGGTGGCCAGTGCGCACACCATTAACGAAGACGCACTACGACGAACGCTCTCGCGCCATCCGCGCCCCTTGGGCGGCGACCCGGTCAAGCAGCTCGACGCCCCGAAGTTCAGCCTCTCAGGCCTGATTCTCAACAACGCCGGCGGCGCAACCGACACCCTGGCCCCCAAGCGCAAGCCGAGTTGGCTCAAGGCCAAAGTCCCCGGCGGCCCCGGCTATGAACGACTCAAGTCGATCATGGACGAGCACGGCCTGCACACGGTCTGCCAGGAGGCCGGCTGCCCCAACATGGGCGAGTGCTGGGCCCGCGGCGTCGCCACGATCATGATCCTGGGCGACACCTGCACGCGGGCGTGCGGGTTCTGCAATGTCAAGACCGGCCGCCCGGGGTCGGTGGATAAGGACGAGCCGCGGCGGGTGGCGGAGTCGCTGCGACTCATGGGGCTCAAGCACGTCGTGATCACGAGTGTCAACCGCGACGAGCTGCGCGACGGCGGCGCGGCGATCTGGGCCGAGACGATCACCCGCGCCAAGGACGCGTGCCCGACGATGAGCGTCGAGGTGCTGATCCCGGACTTCGAAGGCAACTGGGACGCGCTGCAGATGGTGATCGACGCCGGCCCGCACATCATCAATCACAACCTCGAAACCGTCCGCCGCATGTACCCGGCGGTCCGCCCCAGCGCGAAGTTTGATCGCAGCCTTGAGCTGCTGCGGCGCGTGAAGGAACAAGGCGGCGTCGCCAAGACCGGCATCATGGTCGGCATCGGCGAGCGGGACGAGGAAGTGCTGGAGTTGATGGACGAGGTGATCGGGAAGACGCGGGGGGAAGTGGCAAAGTCGCCGAGCGGAGAAGTGGCAGAGTGGCAAAGTGGCAAAGTGGCAAAGACGGAAACTGCGGAGCCGCGTGGCGGGCCCGCCGACCCGTCTCCCCACTCTGCCACTCTGCCACTCCGCCACTCTGCCACTTCTTCCACCGACATCCTCACCATCGGCCAATACCTCCAGCCGACCCGCAATCACCTGCCGCTGGACCGGTTTGTCACGCCCGAGCAGTTCGCCATGTACCAGGACGAAGGCCTGAAGCGCGGCTTCAAAGTCGTCCAATCCGGCCCACTCGTCCGCAGCTCCTACCACGCCGACCACCAGGCGGATGAGCTGTCGTCGATCAAGGACGAACGCGAGCGGCGGAACGTGGAGGCGATGCGGGGGTTGCTGGGGGGGTGAGGGAAGTTGCGGCGTCGCGACGGAGCAAGCGTGTTCAGGTCGGTACGCTCAGACAGCGAGGTCCAGCGCCAAGTCGCTGATATCCCGCAAGCGCTGTCCTTGCACAAGCATTTCAAGAATCTCCAGTTGCCCGCCCGAATCGCCCTCTTGCCGCGCTGAAGCCAAGAGTTCATCGAGGGCGGCGTGATAGGTACAGTCGATGTCGCCTGTACCCATTGCGATGGACGCCAGCCGGCTTGGAAGCGGCTCAAAGGTCACGACGACAATCTGTGGAGTGCTGCCCTTGCGGTTGCGGATCAGATTGAGCGCTTCCGTGCGAGTGTTCTGTGCCCGGTCGCTCCGCATTGTCCACTTCATGGAGATGCTGGCGTGAAGGATGCTGTGGCCGCCATCAACATTTCCCGCTCGCAATGGCGACAGTCGGGCGGCGGGGTCGTCCGGGCCAACAAACGATTCTCCCTCGTTTATCTGGGCATCTGTCAACGGAGCGCGCGCAACAACGATGTCCGGCGTGATGAGATAATCGCCGCCGAGCGAAGCACGCAGTTCCGGGTGTTCAAGCAGCACTCGTTGGATTTGAGTGATGTGGGCGTACTGCGAGAAACGGGCAATGCCCGCGCCGCCCTACTTTCAGCGGACGTTCACAGTCCGGCATCTCCGTCTTCAATGTCTAGCGCCTCCGCTAGCGCGAGTGCGTTGCGAAGGACGGAACATCCGTATCGCCGAGCAAGTTGAAGGACTGCCGTACCGCCTTGCTCCGTCCACGCCGAGTTGCTCACGAGTGCGTCAACAATCGCTTGGTCGTCGGCCGCCTCCGGCAAAGCCACGACGAGCCGTTCGTACTCGTTCCGAAGGCTCGCAGGATAAACGACACTCGTATCGACCCGTCGTGCCAGTTCGCTCAAAGCCTCTGTCACTGATTCGAGGGCGACTTGGCGGGGATCGGCGTACTGCCCCGCAGCGTCCCGTTCAGCGTTGAAGTCCCAGAAGATGTCGCCCATGTCATTCACGCACCGCTTGGCAAGTGCTTCAACGTGGGGATCGGTACTCGTGGGCATGTGATGCTCCTGTAAATCAAGCGGCTTGAAATCGGTTCTTCCTGTGCCAGAGCAGGCACACGGGGTCGGGATAGAAACGTGCGGGAGGGATGATCTTCTGGCCATGCCGTGCGGCGACAAGATCCGCTGCGGATTGGTCTTTCAGTTTGCGAACTCGCTCGCTGACGCGCAGCGTCAGGTCATCCTCGATCGTGACAAGGCCGCAGTCGAACAGACGGTCGAATGTGGCCGACATGCACACGCCGTTCGTCGGGTCGGCGCGGCGGCGCTCATCGACACTCCACGGAACGATGTGCCCGGCAACAAGACACTCCACCAGCGGAAGTCCGGTCACGCAGCAACGGTTGTTGTAGCTGCTGATGACGGCGTCGCGGAAGAAGGCTTGGTGCAATCGCTGCTTGACGGTAACGATCTTCTCCGACGGGCCGCTCGGCGGAGCAAGCGGTGCGTCTGGACGCCTCAGCGGTTCATGTTCGCGGCGAAGATCGTGAGCGCGAACGATCAGGCCGTTCCAGTCGGCATGGAACTCATCCCAGATGGCCTTGTCGAGTTTGCTGCCGTGCGTGAGGCCGGAAATGTTCAGGGCCGCGAGTTGCGGGTCAAAGGCCCCGAAGTTGCCGAGCTTGCGGGCGACCGATGCCGGTGTGCGGTGCAGAAGTGCCGCGAGTTCTTTTACACGCGAGTCGGTCGCCTTTGTGCGCTGGAATGGGATGCGGCAATACAACTCGAACGCGAGAATCAGTTGTTCGCGCGTCCAAGGCTGACCGTCATTGGCAGGCCGCGCATCCATCGACCTCCTTCATGCGGCGCTTCGAGTCACCGCAACCGCGTGGGGGGGCAACTCGATGACGCGCGGGCCGTCGCCTTCGGGCTCGGTCTTGAAGATGAACGTTGTCGGGCAGTCGCGTTGCTCTTTCGCCTCGAAGGGCGCGATGCGGAAGCGGTGGGCCGTGATGCGTTCGATGCTGATCGTGTCGCCCGGCTTGATGCCGTGCTTCTCGAAGAAATCGCGGACCCACGCCCGCTTGCGGAAGAAGCGGCGGGGCTTCCCGGTCTTGGCTTCCGTGGGGATATCCGTCATCACCGGCGCGGCGAGTCCGTCAACGTCGAGCCGGAGCATTTTGCCGGGCGCTCCGTTCGTCGTCGGCGAGCCGTAGCAGTCCGCCGGGAAGAAGTCCGCATGCCCAGTCAGGTATAAGTGGTTGGCCCGCAGATTGGCCGCGTTGACGCAGATCAGCCGCTTGCGATGTCCTACTCGTCCGCTCATGGTGGTGTCTCGATGACGGTATGTATGAAGTACGGTATCCGAATCCTCGTCGCGCCGCCATGCGGGCTGATTGCTCGACCCTCAAACGACACTTACTCCTCATACGCTCTCGTCCATGTCCGCGAGCGCCCGCCCCCCCATCCCCCTCGACGTCCTCATCCTCGGCGGTGGGATCGCCGGGCTTTGGACGCTCGCGCTTTTGCGGGCTCGCGGCGTGCGGGCCGGGCTCGTTGAGTGTGCGGAGCTCGGGCGGGGGCAGACGCTTTGGTCGCAGGGCATCATTCATGGCGGCGTGAAGTACGCGCTGGGCGGCAAGGCGTCCGCGGCGAGTCGGGCGATCAGCGCCATGCCGGGGGTTTGGCGCGAGGCGCTGGCGGGGCGGGGCGAGGTGTCGCTGCTCGCGGCAGGCGGCGGCGCGCGGGTGTTGAGTGAATCGCAGGTGTTGTGGACGACGCCGGGGGTGGTGTCGCGTGTGGCGGGGGTGGCCGCGAGCAAGGCGATACGCACGCCGGTGACGCGATTGGGCGCGGGCGAGCGGCCGGGGGTGTTTGCCAAGGCGCCCAGCGGCGTGGACGTGTACCGCGTTGAGGAGCCGGTGCTGGATGTTCGGAGCGTGATGCGGGTGTTGAGTGAGCCGCGGACGGGGACGATTGCGCGGGCGCGGCGTGTGGTGAGCATGACGCAGACTCAGAACGCGGTAACGGTTATCGCGGAGGTTGATGCGGGCGGCGGCGCAGGCGAGCGGGTTGTGATCGAGGCGCGCCATGTCATCCTCGCGGCGGGCTCGGGCAACGCGGCGCTGGGCGCGATGGTCGATGGCGGGGCGTGGTTGCGGATGCAGACGCGGCCGCTGCACATGCTGGTGGGAACGGTGCCGGCGGCCGCGGTGCGCGAGATGGAGGCTGCGCACGGCGTGGGCGCGGCGATGATCTTTGGGCATTGCTTGGCGGGATCGACGCTGCCGCGGGTGACGATCACGAGCGTGCAGGGCGAGGGGGCGGATGTGGGCGCGGTGCATTGGCTGATCGGCGGCGGGATCGCCGAGACGGGCGTGACGCGGAGCGAGAGCGAGCAAATCGCGGCGGGGCGTGCGGAGCTGCGGGCGTGTCTGGCGTGGGTGGGTGATGCACTCGAGCGGGTGGAACTGCGGGCGGGGCGGATTGATCGTGCCGAGGGATTGACGCCCGACGGCTCGCGCCCGGATGAGCCGGTGATTCAGCATCACGGACGCATCAGCGCTGCGTGGCCGACGAAGCTCGCGTTCGCGCCGTTGCTGGCGGAGCGGTTAGCGGCGCGGGCGGCGGAGCTGGGAGTGCTGATGGACGGAAAGCAGCGCGAGAGTTCCAACGGCGCGACGGGCGATGCAAGCGGCGGGTCGATGCGAAGCGCCGATGAGGATGTGTTTGCGGAGCTGCCGCGGGCGATGGTGGGCGCGATGCCTTGGGAGGCGGCGCGATGAAGACGCGTGCGCTGGGCAACACGGGGATCGAGGTTTCGCCGATCGGGCTGGGGACGGTGAAGCTGGGGCGCGTGGCGGGGTTGAAGTATGCCAGTGCGCCAGCGGTGCTGCCGAGCGATAATGAGGCGGTGGCTTTGCTGCGCGCGGCCCGTGAGATGGGCGTGACGCTGATCGACACGTCGCCGGCGTATGGCGTGAGCGAGGCGCGGCTGGGGGAGTTGCTGCCGCGGGTCGGCGGGGCGCGGGCGTGGACAGTGTGTACAAAGGCGGGCGAGGATTTTGACGAGACGAGCGGCGCGTCGCGGTATGACTTCAGCGCCGCGGCGATCCGCGCGTCGATCGAGCGGTCGCTGACGCGCTTGCGCATCGAGCGCGTGGACATTGCGCTGCTGCACTTTGCCAGCGGCGCGATGGACGCGGAGGTGCTCGCGCGGGGCGAGGCGATGGCGGCGCTGCTTGCACTCAAACGCGAGGGGAAGTGCGGCGCTGTGGGCGCCTCAGTGGGCTCGATCGAAGGCGCGCGGCTTGCGATCAAGGCCGGCAGCGATGTCATCATGGTCACGCTGAATGCGTTGGACGTGTCGATGCGGCCGGCGATCGACGCCGCGGCAGGCGCGGGCGTTGGTGTGTTGATCAAGAAGGCGCTGGGGTCAGGGCACGCCGCGGCGCGGGAATCGCTTGGGCTGGTGCTCGGCACGCGCGGCGTTGGAGCCGCGGTGTTGGGAACGACGAGCGCGGATCATTTGCGAGAGGCGGTGGAGGTTGCCCAAGGCGCACCGACCTGAGGACAGGTCGGTGGCACGGAAACGGGCCTGAGGACAGGTCGGTGGCACTGCGTGGCAACGCTTGACCAAGAACCCGCCTCGGAGAGGCGGGCCACCCAAGCGACTACTCCGTGACCTTCAGAATCGCAGCGGCCGCCGCGAGCCGCACGCCCGGCTCGACATCGGACATCAGCCGCGCGAGCAGGGTCAGGTGTTCGGCAAGCCGGGTCTCGCCGTAGACGAGCGCGGCTTGGGCGCGTTGAGTCGCGATGGGACTCACGGCGTATTCGGCGGCGATGAACCCGCCGCGGGTGTTGCCGAGTTTGGCGAGAGCTCCCGCGGCGGCGAGTCGCGTCTCGGCGGGGTATCGGCCCTGCTGCTGGTCGTTGGCGACGGTGAGGTTGATGAGTTCGCCTCGCGAGGATTGATCGCGGACCTGGCCGATGATCTGGGCAGCGAGTGTGGCGGCTTCGAGGTCTTGCGGCGCGGCGGGGTAGAGCGCGGCGCGGATCTCGGAGATCGCGCGCTCGTCGCCCAGTTTCACCATGGCCTCGGCGAACTGAAGCTGCATGATGCGGGTCTGCGTCGGGTCCGATCGCGGCGTGCTGGTGCCCGCGGCGTCACGAAGCATCTTCAGCGCGGAGGGGTTGCCAAGCTCGCCAAGGATGAACGCGGCGTGGGCGCGGACGCGCGTGTCGCTCTCGCGCAGCATGGTCGCCAGCGGCGTGGGGTCTACCGGCTCGTTCAATCGCGTGAGCGCGTAGATCGCGGCGGCGCGGACGAACGGCGAGGCATCTTTGAGCAGCGGCGTGAGAGCCGCGGCGTTGTCGGTGGCCTTGATACGGCCGGTCGCCAGAGCGGCGACGGTGCGGACGCCGGCGCTGGCGTCGCGGAGCGCGACGGGAAGGATGGGCTTGAGGCGCGCGGGGGCGTTCAGGAGTCCTTCGATGGCGTTGGCGCGGAACTCGGGCTGGCCGCTGGAGGTCGCTTTGAGCAGCAGCTCGATGGCGCGCTCGCGGAGTTGCGAGACCGCGACGTCGTCGCGAGGGTCAAACTCGCCGGGGGCGACGGGCTTGGCGGCGGCGTTGTCACCAGCGGAAGCGATCGGGTTCGGGTTGCCCGCGCCGGGGCGCGAGGACTGGCAGCCGCAGAGGCACATGAGCGCGATGGCGAGCGGGATGAATGGCAGCGGTTTCATGCGGAGGTGCTCAGGCGAGGGGGCGAGGCGTTGGTGTTGCGGCTGGGGCTGCGGACGACGGCGAAGTCAACATCGCACGGGGCGTGGTGCGCCGCAGTGAGAGGATGCCCATGACGCCGGCGACGATCCCGGCGACGCCGCCGAAGATGTCGCCAAGCGCCGCGTACGTGGTAGATCGGCTGGAAGACCGCGGCGTCGTGATGGTCGTGCGCAAGACGCCCTCGCGCCAGGCGCCGGCGGTCGAGCCGGGGGCGGCGTTGGCGTCGTCGGGGCCTTGGCGGACGATGCGGCCGTGGGCGTCGATGTGGGCGGAGATGCCGGTGTTGGCGACGTGGATCATCGGCGTGTTGAGCTCGGCGCAGCGCCAGCGACAGAGCAGCAGGAAGTTCGGACGCCCCGGCGAGAACGGCCCGTACCAGCCGTCGTTGCTGGCGTTGATCATGAGGTCGGCGGCGCGGCTGCCGTTTTGATAGACGAGGCCGCGACAGGCCCAGGCCCAGACGGTCTCGTAGCAGATCGGCGTCGCGATGCGAACGTTGGCGACACGCTCGGGGTTTGAGTCGCTGCGGCCGCGCCCGCGGACGGTGAAGATCGTCGGGACGGTCCCGGGTTTGAGGTCAAACTTCAGGCCTTTGAGCACGAGACGGTCCAGCAGCCACTGCTGCAGCGCGGGGAAACGGTTGAAGAACGGGAGTTCTTCGCCGAAGGGCGTGAGTTTGATCTTGTCGTAGCGGGTGGTGTCGAGCGCACCGTCGCGGACGAGGAACATCGAGTTGTACATCGCGTCCGATGAGTGCTTGAGCTTGCCTGCGGGGAGATTCTCAAACTGCGTGTTTTCCTCGGCGGTGGCACCGATCAGCATCGGAATGCCAAGGGCCTTCTGCGCGGCGAAGAGCGCGTCGGCGTAGACGGTGGCGAGGATGGGGCCGCTGATGTTGAGTTCGGGCACGGGCTCGCGCACGGCGAACGCGAGGCTGGCGCGGTCCTGCTCGCGGCGCGCGTCGTCGTTCAGGGCGGGGCCGGGGAACATGGTCTCGGGCCACACGATCAGGTCAGTGGTCCACGCGGGATTGACGCCCGGCGTTGCGGCGGTCGGGGCGACGGCGCCGGTACGCGAGAGTTCGAGCCAGCGGCGCATTGCGAGCAGCCGCTCGTGCGTCGGCCAGGCGTTCTTGTTGTCCTGGGGAACGTTGGTCTGCAGGGCGACGACGTTGAGGGTCGGGGCCTCGGGCTGATCCATGCCGGGGATTTCGAGGGTTTCGAACGCGCCGAGGGTGATGCCGGCGATGAAGATGAAGGCGCTGAGGGACCAAGCGAAGAGTCGCTCGCGCCGGTCGGTGAGGCGCGGGGCGGGAGCTCGCGGATCGGGAGAGGACGGCAAGGAACCCCGCTCGGAGAGAGGGAGTACCCGCAGGGCGACCCAAGTACATGCCGGCAGGACGACGAGAAACGAGACGAAATATGTGCCGAGGACCGCGGCGGGGTTCCCCAGCGGAAGCAGGGAGTTGGACCAGAGGTCGATCGTCGGGTGGGCGGCAAAGAAGAAGGGGAAGCCGCCCAGGAAGATCTCGCCACGGATGTACTCGATGCCGGTCCAGAGGATGGCCAGGAGCACCGGGAGCGCGAGTCTGCCGGCGCGAGTGGCGTGAGTGACGCGAAAGACGCTCGATGCGACGAAGACGAGCAAGCCCGACCAAGACACCATGTAGAACTGGTGGAGGACGTAGGCAACCTCGCTGACGTTCCACATGAACGCGTGCTGCCAGGCGTAGAACGGGAGCATCGCAAGGGCGAAGATCGTCGCGATGAACGCGCGGCCGCGGCGTGAGTGATCGCTCAGACGCGCGGCAAGCCAGATCGAGGGGAGCGGAAGCAGAAAGGCCACCGGCCAAACGCCGATCGGGGGGAAAGCCAAGGCAAGCAGCCCGCCGGCGGCAAGGGCGCTCAGAACGGCCAGCGCCCAGAGTGGAGGCAGCCGCGTGGCGCGGGTTGCGGGATTTCCCGCCATCGTGCTCGCGGGTATCAAAGTGGCGTTGGGTGCGGGCATGGCGGGGCGAGCGTAGCGGCGGGGCGATGGCGGGGTCGGGTTGTACGCCGCGGGTCGGGAGGCGGTTGGAACCGTGGGGCGAAACGGGGCGGATAGTGTCGCCTGCGGGCGATGATCGGTCGGAGGTCGCATCCACCACAAGTGCTTGCGGGGAAACGAGTTGACCGGAGCCGGGGCTTCGGTTATACACTCGGCCCCACCCTGATCCTCTCGCGTGTGCGGACGGGCGGCCTATTGTCGGCACTGGCCTGCGTCCCGTCTGGGCCTTGCCGCCAACCATCTCGGAATTCTCGTCGAGCCAGGAGCTTTCAACGTGCACATCGTCACCAAGATCCTCATCGTTTTCGGCGCCATCCTCTGCATCCTGCTCTCGGCGTTGACCATCTCGCTGGCCGGGAACACCGAGGCGGTGCGCAGCGCGTTCGCCGCGGAGCAGAACGCCAAGCTCGCGGCTCAGGCCGATCTGGCGGTTGAGCGGTCCGAGTCGGCGAAGCTGACGGCGGCGGCGGCGGTCGAGAAGGAGCCTTTGGTCCGCGTCGCGCAGGAGGCCGAGGCCAAGCTTCGCGCCCTGGAGACCGAGCGGAACACGCTGCGGGCCGAGCGGGCCGAGGCTCAGGGCCAGGTGGACACCCTCCGCAACCAGTTCAATGAGCTGACCGTGACGACGCAGACGCAGGCGTCGCTGATCAAGAGCCTGAAGGACGAGCTGGACGCCAGCCGTAAGTCGTCATTGGACACCGCCAAGCAGCTTGCGGAGGTGATCGAGCGTCTGAACGAGTCCGAGCGCCTTCGCGGCGTGCTGGACCAGACCGCCCGGTCGCTGCGCGAGCAGCTCGAAGAGACCAAGCTCGCGTCGCCCGCGGGCGGCGCCGCGGCGGGCGCGGCTTCGAGCGGTGG